>LXNI01000275.1_pt1 | contig 65822 bp, 61 predicted proteins | sample 809091 | NCBI WGS metagenome assembly LXNI01 (sample SAMN04870527, study PRJNA318959) | sponge metagenome | biome: 01000161; feature: marine sponge reef; material: water | host: Sarcotragus foetidus | place: Greece: Milos, Mediterranean Sea | collected 2013-05-29 | depth 5-7 m
TGGCGCATCCCTCCCGAGAACTCGTGCGGGTACCGGTCGGCCATGGCGGGGTCCAGACCGACCAACTCGAACAACTCCCCCACCCGGCGCCGGATGTCCTGCTCGGCGAGGTCGCTCTCGGAATGGGTGATCATGGCCTCCCGGATCTGGTCGTAAACGGTGTAGACCGGGTTCCAGGCGTTCATGGCCCCCTGGAAGATCATCGCTATGTCTGCCCAGCGCCGGCGCCGCATCTCCTCCTCGGCCGCCGACAGGAGGTCGGTGCCGTCGAGGAGTACGCGCCCCTTCACGTACTCGGCGTTGGACGCCGCCAGCCGCATCAGGGACATGGCTACCGAGGTCTTACCGCAACCCGACTCCCCCACCAGCCCGAGGGCCTGGCCTTGGCCGAGCCGGAAGCTCACGTTGTCGACAGCCGAAACCTGTCCTCCGGACGTGCGGTAGTTCATGGTCAGCTGGTCGACTTCGAGCAATGGGGCGCCGGTCCCGGTCATGGTGTGCCGAGCCCTCCGGCCGGACCTCCTTCGGCGCCGGTGCCAGGCCGCGGCGCCGGCTCCTCCCGATGTCGCCCCGCCGAACAAGGCCACCCACTCCACCAATACGGGACCCACGTGCATTCCGCCCGCTGCAGTCCCCACGACCAACTCGGCGCCGAGGACGAGGAGGCCGGCGGTCGCTGCGTGGGCGAGATGGCGGGTCCGGGAGACCAATCCCGAGAACCAGCCGCCGATGTACCCCGGAACCAGCAGCGCCACCAGCGCCACCACGAAACCGGGGCGGTACTCGCCCTCGGCCGGAACGATCCAGGCAGACAGGAGGAGGTGCAGACCGACGATCACGGCCATGGACGCCAGGATCGCCGGCCAAGAGAGCGAACCTTCGCTGGGAGCGGGGGAACCGTTCACCGATCATCTCTCCCTGAGGCGCGGGTTGACGATCTCATCCATGGCCCGACCGACCAGGAAGAAGGCCGCCGCCAGCAGCGACACGCACATTCCGGCGGGTAGCACCAGCCACCAGTAACGCAGGCCGGTCAGGAAGTAGCCCTGATTGCGCGCCAACTCGATCATCAGGCCCCAGCTCATGTCCACGTTCAGCAGGCCCAGGAAGGACAGGGTGGCCTCGGTCTGGATGGCAGCCGTGACGGTGAACATCATATAGAGAAGGCTGAGCGGCATCACGTTGGGAACGATGTGAACCGCGATCACCCGTAGCTTCGACCCTCCCGAAACGCGCGCCGCCTCGATGAACGGCTTCACCTTGACCGCCAATGCCTGGGATTTGAGCACGATGGCGGTTCCGCCGAAGCCCGAGAGCACCCCGATAAAGATCGCCAGGTGCCAGAGTTCGAAGTTGAACACGGCGCTGGCCACGATGAAGATGGCCAGGGCCGGGAGCATCAGCAACAGATCGGCGAACCGCATGGCGAGGGCATCGATCCACCCTCCCAGGTAGGCGGCAACGGAACCCACTCCCGTGGCGATCAACACCGTCACCAGGGCTGCCACGGCGCCCAGCAGGAAGGCCCCCTGGGCGCCCTTCATCAGTTGGGAGAGGATGTCGCGTCCCAGCGGATCCGTGCCCAGTAGGTGTTTGCCGTATGGCCCGGTGGGCTGCTCGCGGATCTCGACCTCGTCCCCGAGCACCAGCGGGAAGCCCTCTTCGGTCGAGTAGACGAGGGATTCACGCATCGAGAGCTGGGTCTCGGGATCGGTCACTCGCTCCACGACCGTCTTGATCACCGTGGGCGGATGCTCCTCAACTCCCACCACCGGGTCGTAGGTGCGGGCCTCCCACGCTCCCCCGAGGGTCAGGCCGATCACTACGACGGCCACCGCGGTGACACCGATCGAAAGCGCGAGGGTCAGCCGGCGATACCGCCCGAGCACGGGGCGGAGAACCTGGGCGGCGGGAGGCCAGAGCAACAGGAACAGCCCCAGCCCGGAATACCAGCGGAGTCCTGACATCAGCACCGGATGGATGAGGGCCATCCCCGCGAACAGCATGATGAGGACCAGACCGAAGACGCCGATGCGGTTGGTCCTGAACAGGCGCCAGCCGGTGATCGCGGCCTTCCACAGGAGGTTGGCGCGGGTCACCAGGATGGAGCCGGTCACCGTAGGTATTCCGTTTCCATCGTCAACCGGCGGATACCCGGATCCGGGGATCCAGGAAGGCGTAGAGGAGGTCGACCAGCAAGTGGCCCACCATCGCCATGATTCCCACGAACGAGAAGGCGGTTATGGCCAACGGCGTGTCCTGTTCGATCACCGCCGTGAACAGGAGCTCCCCCATCCCGGGCCACGAGTAGATGGTCTCGGTGATGATCCCCCCGTCGATCACCGTCGCCACTGCCAGCACCAGGCTGGTCGTCACCGGCAGGAGGGCGGCGCGGGCGGCGTGCCGATCCCTGATCAGCCTCTCGGAAACCCCCTTTGCGCGGGCCGTGAGGATGAAGTCCTCGCTCATCGTCTCGAGCATGGAACTCCGGGTCAGGAGCATCACCCCGGCGAAACTGATCAGCGTGATGGTGATCACCGGCAGGACCATGTGGTGGGCGATGTCGCCGGCGTAGAGACGCCGGATCGAGCCGAACTCGGTGCCGTACCAGAACCAGATCAGACCGATCACCAGGACCGGATAGCCGACCCGGGCGATCCGTCTCGCCATCCGTGGGTCACGAACACGCCCGGCGACCATCCGGACCGCCAGCGCGAGCACGGCACCCACCGCCAGGAACGCGAAGATAACCATGAAGACGTGGTTGGAGTTGAACGGCGCGTCCACCCATTCTTCGGGATCAAGGAATTTGTTGATCGGGACCACGTCGGCATAGAAGGCGAAGAACCAGATCAGCATCAGCGCGAACCACGGGTAGAAGACCGTGTACAGGAACACCCCCGCCATGGTCAGGACGTGCTCGCCACGGCGGCCCCGGCGCCAGGCGAGGTACTTGCCGGCTAGGAAACCGAGGGTGTAGTAGGCGATTATGACCACCAGGAAAAGCACCAGGGTGCGCGGCAGACGCTCCAGGATGATGTCCGATACCGGTCGCGGGTACTGGGAGAACGAGAAGCCGAAGTCCCCCCGGAAGAAGTTGAGCAGGTAGCCGGTGTACTGCTCCCAGAGGGGTTTGTCCAGCCCTAGGCGCCGGACCGCCAGTTCGGCTGCTTCGGGCGGGAGGTTGGGGTTGGAAAGGAACCGCTGCGCGACAGCATCGCCGGGCAGGGCGGTCAGTATCAGGAAGGTCAGCGAGAGGAAGACGACGAACAGCACGAACATCTGCGCGATGCGTCGCGCCAGGTAGCGCGCCATCCGGGTCTCCTAGGAAGGCTACTCGGCCAGATTCACCGAGCCGGGCAGCCCCCCGAACCCTTGCAGGCCGTCCAGCACGGTCGTGGCCGGATAGGCGAGCGTGTTGCGGTACGCCTCCAGGATCGGGGTGTCGAAGAGCACGATGTAGGGCACATCCCTGGCGATGATGCCGTCCATCTCCCTGGCGATGGCGGCAGCCTCCTCCAGATCCGTCGACGACTTGAGCTCATCGGCCAGCCTGTCGTATTCGGGATTCGAATAGCCGGGAACATTGAACCCTCCGGTCGTGGCCGAGTCGGTCCTGGTCGAGAAGAAATCGGCCAGGTGGTCCGGGAAGATGGTGGTAGCCCATCCCAGCATGTACATGTCCCAATCGACCGGACCGAACACCTTGTCCACGATTACCGAGAACCCGGTCGGCTGGGCACGCAGGGGCACGCCCAGGTCGCTCGCCCAATCGGCGATGAACAGGCTGTAGGTAGCCCGCAACGGATCGTATCCCGGACCCGGCGCCAGCAGTTCCATAGGCGCCAGCTCCGTGCCGTCCGGGCCCCGCAGTCCTTCACCTTGAGGTATAACGTCCTGATTGCCTGCATCCCATTGAGGTTCTACCTCCCAGGTCCATCCCGCCTCCTTGAGGATCTGAACGGCGCTGTTGACCCGTTCCTCCATGCTCAACCCGTCGCACCAGACGAACACGTCCGGGTTGGCCCAGTAGGTGTTGCCGGGCGGGATCAACGAGTCGATGGGCATCGCCACCCCCTGGAGGACGTTCCTGGCCATGAACTCCTTGTCTATGACGCAGGCGATGGCTTGGCGGAACGAGGGCTCGGATCCGGGAAAGCGGCGGGTGTTGAAGGCCACGTAGCGGAAGCCGTTGGGTGAGTTGGAGATCACGTCGAGGTCACCCGCCTCGATCACGGTGGACTGCAGGCCGCGCTGGAGACCGAGCGGGTTGAGCATGAAGTCCACCTCACCGTCCCGCAGGGCGAGGACCGCCGCATCCTGGGTGTCGTAGACCGAGTAGATGGCGGCGGCGGCGTGCGGACCTTGGGTCCACCGTGCCAGCACCTCCCCCGACGTGTCCCCCACTTCCCAGGAGGCGGCGCCTTCACTGGTGGCGCCGCCGGTGAGGTAACTGGTCAGGACGTCGCCCCTGCCGAACACGTCGTGATTGGCCTCGGTCCGGACGAAAGCGCCCGGTTCCCGGCGGTCGTAGATCATCGAGCCGCCTGAAGGCGCTCCGATCCCCGAGACGGCGTACAGATCGCCGGCCTCGCCGGCGGCTTCGACGTGCGGGCCCCAGAACGACTCCGGGAAGATCGGGGACTGGGCCGCTCCGAACTGCCATTGGGCCAGCCCGGGCCGGGCGCTCCAGGTGTAGCGCACCGTGTGGTCGTCCAGCGCTTCTACAGAGATCAGGCCGTCGTGGGCCTCGTCCTCCTCGGTCTGAGGATCATCCGGGCGGGCCATGGGAAGGGCGGCGAACCAGTTGCCACCCATCTGCAGGTCCTTAACGGCATTGAACGTGAAGGCGACGTCGTGCGCTGTGATCGGCGTGCCGTCGCTCCATTGGGCGTCGGGACGCATGCTGACATCGATCACCCAGCGGTCGCCGGCGGCGGCGCCATGAGGGGGCTCGACATCTGCCGCCAGGCCGGGGACGATGGTGAAGGTCGGGAAGGCGGACCCGTACAGGGTTGGGAAGGTGCCGGCGAGGGTGTACTGGTTCCAGACATCCGGCTCCGTGTCGAAGTAGGCCCACGGGTTGTCGGTGGTCGGGTTGCTGAAGATGGCCACCTTGTAGGTGAAAGCGGCCGGCGGCGCCGTGGTGTCCGGCGACGAGGATTCTTCCCCGGTTCCCGCGGCGGCTGCGGACGTAGAGGTCGTCTGGCTACCCGTAGATGGTGCTTGGGTGGTCGCAGGAGTGGTCACGGCGGTATCCCCGGAACCATCCGAACCTCCGCACGCGTAAGCAGCCATCGCTACCAGCATCGCCATCGCCAACCCCTTGGATGCACGGAACTCCCAGTTGACCCGCATGAGCCTGCTCTCCCCTTTTCGGCGTCGGATGGGAGGCTAGCGGTCTGCCTGCGGATTAGCTGTGTGGGCTGGCCGTCAGAGCACGCCTGGTTGTCTCGCAGGCAGACCGCAGTGGTCTGTCTGTGGAATGGCGGTGTGGTAGGGCGTCGGCAGCGGTGTTTCTCGCAAGGCGCGCTGATGAGGGCGTACCCTTCGCGGTACGTTGAGGAAGCGGAACGCAGCGACGGGACACCGCTGACCGCCAGACACACCAAGCTATTTCGCCGGCAGACCACTAGCCCATGAAGCCGAGCATCCGGGTGATACACTCTGCCGGGTACGGGCTGTGGCGCAGCTTGGTAGCGCGCTTGACTGGGGGTCAAGAGGTCGTGGGTTCAAATCCCGCCAGCCCGACCATCCCTGTTACCCGCCCTCACAACACCCACCGGTAGAGGGCGATCACGCCCTCCACCAGACGCCAGCCCAGGTACAGGGCTGCCAGGGCGACCATCAGCTTGAAGCTGAACGGAGCGCCGGGGGAATGACCGTCCCGACCGGGGCCGGTCGGATCGGTCATCTGCCGCGAGCGCGCCCGGCGCCACGCCGCACCACCATCTGCACCGGCGTGCCCGTGAAGTCGTAGGCCTTGCGGAGCCGCCTTTCCAGGAATCGCAGGTAGGTGGCGTCGAGCATTCCGCCCTTTACGAACAGGGCGATGGTGGGAGGCGCCGACCGGGACTGCGCGGCGAAGCGGATCCTGGGGCGCCGGCCTTTTCTCATTGGGGGAGGATGCTCGGCTGCCAGCTCGGTGATGAGCCGGTTGAGAACGGGGGTTGGAATCCGGCGGGACCGATTCTCGAGCACCGTCTCGATCGCAGGGCCCAGCCGGTGCAGGCGCGCGCCGGTAAGAGCCGAGATGCGGAGAACCGGGGCCCATCCGGCAAAACCCAGCCGGGTGCCCAACTCGTACGTGGTCTGCTCCCGTCGCTCGAGGTCGGCTGCGTCCCACTTGTTGAGCAGGATCACCAGGGCCGCGCCCGAATCGGCTGCCAGTCGGGCGATTCGCTGGTCCTGGTGGGTGACACCGTCGGCCGCGTCCACCATTAGGAGGGCGGCGTGGGCACGTCGCAGCACCTCGCGTGCCCTGAGCACCGAGAAGAACTCGACGTCTTCGGACATCTTCGGCTTGCGGCGCATGCCGGCGGTGTCGATGAGCCGGTAACGGGCGCCGTCGAGTTCGATCATGACGTCGATCGGGTCCCGTGTGGTGCCTGGTACGGGCGACACCAGTACGCGCTCGTCCCCGACGAGCCGGTTCAGGAGGGTGGACTTCCCTACGTTGGGGCGTCCTATCACAGCTACATCGGGCACCGGCTCCTCGATGATGTCCCGATCAGGCGGGTCCGGCAAGCGCTGGACCAGCACATCCAGCAGGTCGGCCACTCCGTAGCCATGGATGGCCGATACCGGCATGGGTTCGCCCAGGCCCAGCCGGTTGAAGGCAGCCGCCTCCCTCGACACGGTGTCGTTGTCGGCTTTATTGGCCACCATCACCACACGATCTGTCTCGGGTCGCAGGAGCCGGGCGATCGCGGCGTCGTCCGAAGTGATTCCGCCCTGGGCGTCGACCACGAACAGGATCAGATCAGCGGCGGCAACCGCCATCTCGGCCTGGATGCAGATATCCTCGATCAGGTCGGCATCGCTGCCCTGCTGCCAACCGCCGGTGTCGACCACCACAAAGCCGCGGCCGTTCCAATCCGCCGGGAACTCGCGCCGGTCTCGGGTGACACCGGGTTTTTCCTGCACCACCGCGGCTCGGCGGCCCACGATGCGGTTGGACAGGGTCGACTTTCCTACGTTCGGTCGACCCACGATGGCGACGAGAGGTTTCGGAGGGGACAAGAGGAACCGCCAGGCGTTTTGCGAATGTCCGTAAATGAACACCCGGACCGCGGATTCTAATCCCGCGCCCGGTAGCTCCCCTCCGGGGGGCCGTTGGCGGGCTCGATACCACGACCCCGGCAGAGTTCCAGCACCCGGGTTATGACCTCGTCAGCGGCGAGGGCATGGGTGTCGATGGGCACCGCGTCCTGCGCCGGGGCAAGAGGGGATGTAGCTCGGGTCGAGTCGAGCCGGTCTCGTCTCCCCAGCTGCGTGGCGACCTCCCGGAGCGTGGTCGAGGTCTCCCCGGCCCTGCGGCGAGCCCTCACGCCGGGCGGGGCGTCCAGATATATCTTTAGGCCCGCGTCAGGGAAGACGACTGTTCCGATGTCGCGGCCCTCGACCACGGCTCGGTCCTCTCTTGCCGCCACCCACGCCCGCTGGCGCCTCACGAGCACCAGCCTGAGACCCGGGAGCCGGGCCAGGCGGGAGGACGCGGCGGTGATGGTCTCCGAGCGGATGGCGCTACTTACATCGACGCCTTCGACCAACATGGCGCCGTTCCGGTAGTCGAGATCGGCGCCGGACAGCACCGCTAGGACCGCTGCCTCGTCCTCGGGATCGACCCGGTGGAACCGCACCAGCAGGGCGGCGGCCCGGTAGAAAGCGCCGGTGTCGAGGCTCTGGTAGCCGAGTGCTCGGGCTACCCCGCGGGACACCGTGGTCTTGCCGACCCCGCCGGGTCCGTCGATAGCCACCACCCGGTCCGCGGCGGCGTTCACAGGCTCTCGAGCATGTCGAAGAAACCGGGCCAGGTCTTGTCCACGCACTCCGGGTCCTCGATGACGATTCCGGGCCGGACCAGGCCGGCAATTGCAAAGGACATAGCCATCCGGTGGTCGTCGTAGGTGCGGATACGCGCCGGGCGAGGCGGACCGGGACGGATCTCGATCCAGTCCGCACCCGTCTCGACCCGGGCGCCCACCCGGGTGAGCTCGGCCTCCAGAGCGGCCAGCCGGTCGGTCTCCTTGACACGGAGGTTGGCGATGTTGGTGAACCTTGTGGCAGAGCGCGCAAAGGTTGCGACCACCGCCAGGCCGAGTGCGGCGTCCGGACAATGGTTGAGGTCGGCGTCGACGCCCTCCAGCCGGGGAGGGCCGGTGACCGCGATCCCCCTTCCGGAGGTACTCACCACGGATCCCATTCTCTCCAGCACGCTCAGGGCGGACATGTCGGCCTGGGTACTGCCGGCGTGGATGCCGGCCACCGTGATGGTGGCGCCGGTGATGGCCGCGGCCGCCCACGGATAGACGGCCGCGGAGGCGTCGGCCTCGACCTCGAACGAGGTTGGCCGGTAGCCGGTCGGGGCGACGGTGATCGTGTCGGGCCTGATCCAGCGTGCATCGGCCCCGAAGGAGGCCATTACCTCGAGAGTGGTGGTCAGGTACGGGCGGGACACCGTCCCCGCGGACAGCCGGATCGTTACGGTTCGCACCGCGCGGGGACCACTGAGCAGGACGGCCGAGATGAACTGGCTGGACACGGTCCCGTCGATCGTGGTCCGGCCGCCCTGGATGCCGCCTCCGGCTGTCCGGACCGGCGGGTACGAGCCGTCTCGGTCGGCGTCGACTTCCGCCCCGAGCTCTCGGAGCGCCGCGACAAGGGGGCCGATGGGTCGCTCCCGCATCCGGGCGGTGCCGTCGATGATACTCGGACCGTTCGCTAGCGCCGCCGCGGCAGTGATAAAACGGGCGGTAGTGCCGGAGGCTCGCGCGTCGAGGCGGCCGGCACTATCCAGTGCGCCGTCCGAGCTCACCACCAGTCCGTCTTCAGCTACCGAGATGTGGACTCCGAGATTCCGGAGGCAGCCGATCATGGCTCTGGTGTCGTCGCTCCGGAGCGGGTTGGTGAGGCGGGATTCACCCGCGGCGAGCGCAGCGGCTATCAGGGCCCGGTTGGTGATGCTCTTGGAGCCCGGGGGCCTGACCGTGCGGTCGGCAACCGTTCGCGATCTGACTTCGTAGGTGTTCACCCGGGCGTCCCTCCGTGATGGACCTTTCGGTCCTTGCCGGTCCCCCGATAGAACGCCCGCACCTCGCTCACGTGGAGGTCCCGCCAATCGCCGGGTTTGAGCGCACGGTCGCGCAAGGCGCCGATCGCCGCCCTGTGCAGGCGTATCACCGGATAGCCGGCCGCCGCGCACAGGCGGCGAACCTCTCGGTTGCGTCCTTCGGCCATGGTCAACTCGAGATGGGAGCGTCCTCCGGCGGTTCCGATCTTACGCACTGCCACCGGCACGGCCGGCCCGTCATCGAGCTCGATGCCATGACGGAGCCGGGACAGGTCGGCCGGGGAAGGATTCCCCCGGACCAGCACCTCGTAGGTCTTGGTGATGCCGGAACTCGGATGGGCGACGAGGTTGGCGAACGAGCCGTCATTGGTCAGCAGAAGCAGCCCGGTGGAGTCCGCGTCGAGGCGTCCTACCGGGTACACGTTGGGAAGGGACGGCAACAGGTCGACCACCGGCGTCCGGCCGTGGGGATCGCTCGTAGTGCTGATCACGCCGAGCGGCTTGTTTATCAGGTAGTAGACCAGACCGGGATCGACCGGGAGAGGGATCCCATCCACCAGGACCTCGGCCAGGCCGGGATCCACCCTCTGGCCCGGGACGGCGGTGTGGCCGTCCACGTTCACCCGACCGTCCAGGATCATCGAATCGGCCACCCGGCGGGAGGCCAGACCGCTCCTGGCGATCACCTTCTGAAGGCGTTCAGCCCTCGGCAGTCGAGAGGTCACCGGAACGGGTCGGTGGGTGGTCCAGCGCCTCCGCCATCTCGGGCTCGGGCATGTGGTCGGTGAGGAGCGGCAGCTCGGCCAGGGAGGCCATGCCCAGGGCTTCGAGGAAACGGCCGGTTGTGCCGTAGATGGCGGGATGGCCCGGTGTGGACAGCCGACCCTCTTCGGCGACCAGGCCGCGGCGTACCAGGGTCCGGAGGGCCGAGGCGGAATCAACCCCGCGAAGCTCCGAGACCTGGCCGCGGGTGACAGGTTGGCGATACGCCACCACGGCCAGCACTTCGAGGGCGGCGGGCGACAATCGGGACCCGTCATCGGTGGTGACGAAGCGCTCCAGATACGGCAGCGCCTCCGGTTTGGTGTAGATGCGCCATCCGCCCGCCACATGGCGGAGAACGATGCCGCGGTCATCGACCTCCAACTCCCGCGCCCACTTGGCGAGAACGTCTCTGACCGTGGTCAGCGGTGTCTCCAGGACCTGGGCCAGTTCGGACTCGGGAACGGGATGCTCGGCGACGAAGAGGATCGCCTCCAGGGCAGCCGAAGGATTCACAGCCCCACCCGGCCGCCGGCGGGTCTGCCTTCGGAATGACGCACCGAAATGTCGTCCGGATCCTCCTGAGATACCGACACGAAGCCCCATCGGGCTAGCTCCAGGACCGCCAAGAAGTAAGCCGCCACCTCCGCCCGGTCCGAGCAGTGAGCCACCAGCCGCTCGAAGGTGGACTCCATCTCCGTGGCCACCCTCTGTCGGATCGCAGCGATAGCGTCCTCCACTGACGGGAGATCGAGATCGAGGTGGTCCATCGGGATGTCCACCTCGGTCCGTACTTCCTCGATGAGGGAGGTCATGATCTCGGCGAGTGTGGCCGGAGTCATCCCGTCGGGTAGCGGTGGCGGGTTCCGGGTGCTGAGGTCATGGTCGATGCCGACGGAGCGGCCGACGTATTGCGAGCCCTGCTTCAGGCGGTCGTGGAGAACCGTCGCGACACCTTGATAGGTCAGTAAGCCGAGCAGGCGAGCCAGCAGCCGGTCCCGCTGGTCGAGTAGTTCCATTTCGTCCTCGAGGTCCACCTGGTGGGGTTCCGGCAACAGGAAACGGGCCTTGAGGTGGATGAGCATCGCCGCCATCAGGACGAAACCGGAAGCCAGGTCGAGGTTGACCTCCTTCTCCTCGATCGAGGTCAGGTAGTCGTCGATGACGCTGGAGATGTTGACCTCCATGACGTCGACATGGTGGCGGCCGATCATCTTGAGGAGCAGGTCGAAAGGACCTACGAAGACGGGAGTCTCGACCTCGTAGGTCATGCCCGCGAACCCCGACTCTCGGGTGGGCGCTGCGAGGGACGGGAATGGGTTGGCACGCGATGTCCCGACCTGGGGATTCGTTGTCGGCTGCCAGGCCAACTGGACACTTTCAGTACCTCCTCGCCATGCGGTGATGGTAGGCGCCGGTTTCGCGGAAACCGAGGAACGCCGATCCGATGCACTCCCGTGTTTTAGCTCCCTCGCAGGACGGCCCGGTCGGCTGCCTGCAGCAGATCCCAGTCCTCACGAGAGATCTCTTCGGGCCGTTCGCGGTGGTGATGGAGCGCGAAGGCGACCACCAGCGGTTCGGCGCCCGCGCGATCCAGCTCCTGGGCGGCGATCCGGCCGTGGTCTAGGTAGACGGCGAATCGGGGCGGCCCCACAAGGCCGAGCCGGCCCAGGATGGTCGCCACGGACCGTCCTACCGGTCCCAACCGCGCGCTGCGTTTTCCCACGTCGTGAAGTAATGCCGCCCTTACCAGATCGCTTCGGTGGGGCCGGCGCGACCGGACCAGCCGGGCCGCGGCCAACCCGTGGCGCTGATCGGCCCGGGCTTGGTCCCAGTACATCGACCGTTCGGCGCCGGTCCTCAACAATGTCGCCACCTCGGCCTGCTCACTCGGCCTCAGCGGTCGCGCCAGAATGACGTCGAGAAAGCGGCCCGCCAGGTGGATCGGGCCCGCCCCCGGCGCCGTCACACCTTGCGGTCCGGGTTGCGGGACATCCCAGGAGGGTGCTCGAAAAGACGGGGATGGGTTGGCCCGCTACACCCCGACCTGGGGTTACGTTGCCGGCCATGGCGCCAACCGGACATTGTTCAGTGCCCTCTACCGCAGCGCTCTCGGATGGGCTTCCACGTACACCTCGTGGAGGTGCTGGAGCGACATCCGGGTGTAGACCTGGGTAGTGGAGAGGCTGGCGTGGCCGAGGATTTCCTGCACCGTACGGAGATCGGCGCCCCTCTCCACCATGTGGGTTGCGGCCGAATGGCGGAGCACATGGGGCGAGATGCGGGCGCGGGGTATCCCCACCGCCTCCGCATGGGCGCGAACGATTCCGAAGACGCCCTGGCGGGTGAGCCGTCCTCCGCGGGCATTGACGAAAAGGGCATCGTGGTCCCTTCGACTCCCGCACATCTCGATCCGGTCGGGCAGGTAGGCGCCGATTGCCCGAGCCGCCGCCTTGCCCAAGAGCACGAGCCGCTGCTTGCCGCCCTTGCCGGTGACCATGGCGCTCAGCGTGTCGATGTCCAGATCGGTCAGATCGAGGTCGACCAGCTCGCTCACCCGGACAGCGGTGCCGTAGAGGGTCTCCAGTAGTGCCCTGTCCCGCCGTCCGAGCGCCGTATCCGTGGGTGGCGCCTCTACAAGCCGGATCGCCTCGTGTACGTCGAGGGCCTTGGGAAAGCTCATCCGGGTCCGGGGGGTTTCGGTGAACCGGGTGGGATCGTCAGGCGCCTCGTTCTCCGCCACCAGGAACCGGTGGAAGCCTCGCACCGCGGCCAGCTTCCGGGCGATGGTGGTGGAACGCATTCCGCGCTGGTGAAGGCCTACCAGGAAGTTGTCGACCAGGTCCGGCGTGGTGGCCCGGTCACCCAGGTAGTCCAGGTACGCCTCCAGGTCGCGCCGGTAGGCGGCGATGGTGTTGTTGCTGAGACCCCGCTCGACCGACAGGACGGCCAGATACCCGTCCAGATGGCCCCGCAGCTGATTAGACGTAACCGGACTCCCGATCGCTCCCGAGGATCTCCGGTATCGCTTTCCGGTTGCGGCGGTAGCGATCAGCGGCGGCGACGAAACCGGTGAACAGAGGATGCGGATCGAGCGGCCGCGACTTGAGCTCGGGATGGGCTTGGGTGCCGATGAAGTAGGGGTGTGAGGTCAGCTCGATGAACTCCACCAGTTCTTCGTCGGGCGAGATGCCGGACAGTGCCAGGCCTGCCTGTTCGAGGTCCTTGCGGTAACGGTTGTTGACCTCGTACCGGTGCCGGTGCCGCTCGTAGATCAACTCTGCTCCGTAGAGCTGCCGAACGAGGGAGCCATCCCTGAGCCGGGCGGGGTAGACACCCAGCCGCATGGTGCCGCCCTTGTCCGAGACTCCCTGCTGGCGCTCCATAAGGTCGATGACCGGATGGGGCGTCATGGGATTGAACTCGGTGCTGTGAGCATCGCGGAGACCGAGCACGTTGCGGGCGTACTCGATCACGGCGGCCTGGAGGCCCAGGCAGAGGCCCAGGAAGGGAATCCGATTGGTGCGCGCATGCGTGACCGCTCGTATCTTGCCCTCGATCCCCCGGATGCCGAATCCCCCCGGAACCAGGATTCCGTCCAGATCGTCGAGATGGGAGCTCCCGAACAGGCCGTCGAGGTCTTCGGCGGGAATCCACTGTATCTCAGCCCGTACCTTGTTGGCGAGGCCGCCATGGCGTATGGCCTCCACCACGGACAGGTAGGCGTCGGGCAAGCCCGTGTACTTGCCGACCAGCCCGATATTGACGGTGCGGGTGGCGGCCACCGCGCGCTCGACCATCTGTTGCCAGTTGGTCAGGTCAGGCTCAGGCGCTTCGAGGCCGAGCAGTTCCACGATGGCGTCATCGAGGTCGTGATCCCGCAGGATAAGGGGCATCTCGTAGATGTCCTCGACATCCGGGGCCGGGATCACGGCATCGGGATCGACATCGCAGAAGAGGGAAATCTTGTTCCGAACTCCATCATCGATGGGCGACTCCGAGCGGACCACGATGATGTCGGGACGGATGCCCCGGGATCGCAGATCGGCCACCGAGTGCTGCGTGGGCTTGGTCTTGAGCTCCTCCGTGGGACCGATCTGGGGAACCAGGGTGACATGGATGTGTACTACGTTGCGGTACCCGACATCGTTGCGGAACTGGCGGACCGCCTCCAGGAAGGGAAGGATCTCGATGTCGCCCACGGTTCCGCCGATCTCTGCGATGACGATGTCCACATCCTCTCGATCGCCCAGGCGGCGAATGCGATCCTTGATCTCGTTGGTGATGTGGGGGATGACCTGGACCGTGTCGCCCAGATAGTCGCCTCTCCGCTCCTTGTTGAGCACCGCCAGGTAGACGGATCCGGTGGTGACGTTCGAGTCGCGGTTCAGGCTCTGGTCGGTGAAGCGCTCGTAATGGCCGAGGTCGAGGTCGGTCTCGCCACCGTCGTTGGTCACGTAGACCTCGCCGTGCTGGAAGGGGTTCATCGTGCCGGGGTCCACGTTGATGTAGGGGTCGAGCTTCTGGTTGACCACTCGAAGGCCCCGAGCCTTCATGAGCCGACCGAGAGAGGAGGCTGTGATCCCCTTGCCCAGACTGGAGACCACTCCGCCGGTCACGAACACGAACTTCGTCACCGGCAAGACGCTACCACAACGGAACGTCGGGCCCGGGGGTTTGGGCGGGGCGGGCCGGTCCGTGCTCACGCGGTGGGGAGCGGTCCTCGGCTTGCCATGGCGAGAGAACGGAGCTCGCGGGCATGATGATGGCCCTGCTCCGAGTCGGCAAGCCCCGAGAGCATCCGGGACAGCTCACGAAGGCGGGCGTCCTCTTCGACGAGCCGCACCCCGGCGCGGGCGCCTTCACGTTCCACCACGATGTGCGAGTCGGCGAAGGCCGCGACCTGGGGCAGGTGGCTGACGCAGACGGTCTGGCGGTCCTCGGACAAGCGGGCCAACTTGGAGCCCATCGCCAGGGCGGTCGTCCCTCCCACTCCGGCGTCGATCTCGTCGAAGGCCACGATCCGGGCGGCGCCGGTTCCGGACGCAAGCCGTAGTGCCAGTACCAGGCGGCTCAGCTCTCCTCCCGAAGCAACCTTGCCCACCGGGCCGGGCACGAGCCGCGAGTCGGATGCGAACAGCAGCTGCACGGTGTCGGCCCCGAACGACCGTGGCGCGGCCTCTCCGACCTCGACCCGTACCAGCGGATCGCTGAACCCGAGTTCCCGCAGGTGCTCGCAGGCGCTCTCGACGATCCGGGCGGAGGCTTCCTTGCGAGCCAGCCGGAGTTCCCGCCCCGCCTCGAGCAAGCGGCCGGTGGCGGTGGCATGTTCTGTGTCGAGGCGGGAAGCCCGCTCGACCAGGCCCTCGATCTTTGCGAGCCGGGTCCCCGCCCGGCGCCGGAAGGAGTGTATCTCCTCTATCCCCGATCCGTACTTGCGCCGCAGGTCGCCCAGCAGGTTCAGGCGCTGGTTGATTCGGGCCAGAGCCTCGGGGTCCGGCTCGGTCCCTTCCCAGGCCTCCCGCATGGCGCTCAGGGTGTCGGTGAGAGTGGCCTCGAGGCTCTCGACGAGCTCGGCTAGCGCGCCTTGGGCGGGATCGAGGCCTCGAATGCGTCGTGCCGCGTCCACCACCGGGCCGATATGGTCGTGGGCAATATTCAGATCCCGGTGAGCAGCCGCCATAAGGTCGGCCACTTCCTCGGCGTTACCGAGCCTCTTCGACTCGATCTCCAACTCTTCGTCCTCGCCTAACCGGAAATCGGCCCGATCGATCTCACCGACCTGGTAGGCCACGAGGTCCATCTCGCGTGCCAGGGCCCGCATGTCTCCGCCGAGTTCCGTCCGGACCGCTTCTACTTCGCGGAGCGCCTGCCAGGCGTCCCGGTAGGCGTCCAGGACAGGGTCGGATCCCAGTTGGAGATCGATCAGACCCCGGACCGCCCGGGGGCGGGTGAGAGCGAGCGGGTCGTGCTGACCGACGATCTCCACCACCCCGTCGAGCCTCTCGGCGAGTGCTCGGGCCGGAACCATCCGTCCGTCAAGGTAGGCGCGACTTCCCCCCGGGTGTATAGAGCGGGCGAAGACCACCTCCTCCCCGTCCAGGAAGAACCGACCCTCGACCCGGGTCTCCCTACCGTGCGGCCCGATGAGTCCGGAACGGGCAGGGGCTCCGGTGAGCATCCGCAGCGCGCCCAGCATCAGGGTCTTGCCCGCGCCGGTCTCGCCGCTCACCACCACCATTCCGGGCATGAACCCCACCCGGGCCGTTTCGATGATCCCGAGGTTGCTGACCGACAGTTCGTCAAGCACTAGTCAGGCCAGCGAGAACTTCTGCTTCAAGGAGGCAGGGAAGGAACGCTCGGCGAAGCCGGCGAACGTAACGTGACCGGCGCCCTCGACCTCGATCCAATCGCCCGGACGCATGGTGGTGATCTCCCGGCCGTCCACGCCCACTCCCGCCGAGCGGTCGTCCATGACCTCGAAGCGAAGCCTGCGATGAGGCGGGAACACCATGGCGCGGGAGAAGAGGAAGTGGGGTGCGACCGGTGTCATCACCAACATGTCCAGCGCCGGATCGATAAGCGGCCCCCCGGCGGAGAGGTTGTAGGCGGTGGAGCCGGTTGCGGTCGCCACCACTACCCCGTCGGCCGGGTAGTTGATGAAGGGTTCACCGTCTATCGAGATGCCGAGGCGAACGGTGCGCTGGTTCTCGACCTTCTCCACCACGACATCGTTGAGACCGATGGTCGGAGGCGCGCCGTTGATAGAGGCGGCCAGCAACATCCGTTCCGATGTAAGCCACTCGCCGGAGGCCATCCGGTCCAGGAACGTCGGCACGTCGTCAGGAACGGCGTCGGTCAGGTAGCCCAGGCGGCCGTCGTTGATCCCGTAGATCGGCGCCCCGCTGTCCCTTCCCAGCCGTACCGCCTTGAGAACCGTTCCGTCCCCTCCGATGGCAACCACCAGGTCGAGATCGGCTTCCTCGCCGAAAGGGGTTGGGGCGACCCCGATGAGGTCGGCCGCGTCCGGGGCCGACACCACCTCGACACCCCGGTCTTGGAGGGCGGCCACCATTTCCCGGGTCCAGGCCACCGTGTGCCCCTGGCGGACGTGCGGGACCAAAGCGATCCTCATCGGAGATCCTCCAGAGTCCTTTCCAGATCGATCACCAGGGGCCCGTGGCGGAACCATCCGAGGACCTCGCGGTTCCCGTTGGCCCCCGTCACGGGTGAACGGACAAGACCGATCGCTCCCAGGCCGTGTCCGGACAGTCCGGTGACGGTGTCGGCGACCGTGCGGTTCCACAGTGTCCGGTCGCGCAACACGCCCCGGCGGTCGACCGAACCGGGTCCGGCCTCGAACTGGGGCTTCACCAGCAGGATGTATTGGCTACCTTTGTTACCGAGACCCACCAGAACCGGTGCGACCGTCAGGAGGGATATGAACGAGACGTCGGCGACGACCACACCGAACGGCGCCCCGAGTTGTTCGGGGTTTGCGTGACGGATATTCGTCCGCTCCACGACCGTGACCCTGGGGTCGTTGCGGACGTACTCGTGCAGCTGTCCGTATCCCACATCGACCGCGACCACCCGAGCTACGCCGTGATCCAGCAGGCAGTGGGTGAAGCCGCCTGTGGAAGCACCCACGTCGATGGCGTCGAGTCCCGCAACATCGATCGCGAACTCCTCCAACGCGGCCTCCAATTTGAGCCCGCCCCGGCTTACGTAGCGTGGGGGGGACGCGGCCCAGCGCAGCGGGGTGCCCTTGCTGACCAGAGTGGCGGGCTTGGGCAGTGGTATGCCGGTCACGATCACCTTCCCCTCGCGGATCGCCCGGGCGGCGGCGCTCCGCGAACCGACCAGCCGGCGCCTGACCATCTCGACGTCGAGTCGCCGCATCATTCCCGGGGACGGTGGGACTCGTGATCCGAGTCAGCCACGAGGTCGTCGAGCACCTGGCGAGCCTGCGGAGCCTCAGCGCCCCCCAAGCGGGTCTCGAGGAGTTCTGCGAGCGCGGCGGCCGGACCCGCTACGCGGCCCGCGTCCAGCCCCTCTACGGCGCGCACATAGGACTCGATGGTGGTGTCGGTGGGTGGCTTGTCCTCCGACCCCGGATGGGTGGACCGCTCGTGAGGCTGGCTCATGGTCCTCATTATTGCGCGTCAGGCGGGCATTGCTACCCAATGCGGGGCCCGGAGTGCTGCGGGCCTTTACCATCGTGCTCCGCGTACGGAGATGCAGCCTCCTAACCCCGATCATTCATGGTTGGGGTTTGAAGGGGTAATGGAGCGCCGCTTCGGGTCACCTGACCTGGGGTTATAGCCATTTGAGAGCCTACCGTCAGCCCGGCGTGGCATTCACCGCCAAGGTGAGGGATGGCCCTTCCGCGTTGATGAGGTTGAAGCGGCCTGATGCGCGTTGGTGTGCTGGGCACATGAATAATCAGGGTTAATGTGGGTTGCGCATGAAGGCAAGCGTACGCGACCGTAAGTCGACCGGATGATTCCGATTAGGGATCTGAACCCGGGCATCAGACGACCCGTAGTCTCCCTGTTGCTGATCGCATCCGTGGCGGTGGTCTACTTCCTGGTCCAACCGGCGGATCCGGTTGACGAATACGAGTTCCTGGTTCGCCAGGCGGCCATAGGATGCGAGATCAGCACCAACGAGGCGGTCTCCCTGGATGAGATCCGATCCGAACGGTGCGTCACCGGCGATGGCCAGTCGGTCTTTCCGGAGAAGTCCCTGCCGCTCAGCGTGGTGGTCTCCATTTTCCTGCACGGCGGTCTGGCACACCTGATCGGCAACGTCTGGAGCCTCTGGCTGTTCGGCAACAACGTAGAGGACGCCTACGGCCGAGCCGGCTTCCTGCTGCTCTATCTGCTGTCGGGCGTCGTGGCCACCTTCGGCTTCGTGGCGTTGAATCCGGATTCCACGGCCCCTCTGGTGGGCGCCTCGGGGGCCATTGCCGGGGTGATGGGGGCCTACTTGGTCCTGTACCCGGGTGCGCGGGTGCTGAGCATCATCCTGCCGATTTTCATCCCATTCCGCATGCCGGCCGCCCTGTTCCTGCTGCTCTGGTTGGGTGCCCAGTTCCTCCTGGCCGGGGGAGCTTCAGGTATCGCCTGGGAAGCCCACGTGGCGGGGTTCCTCTTCGGGATGGTGGTGACGCTGGTGTTCCGGCGAGGGCTGACCGCCCGTCTGGCAGAGAGGGCGGATCCGACCGGCTTCGCAGTGTCCTGATCCGGTGATCCTCTAGCTGTACGCGAGGCGTCGAGAACGCGAAAATCGTGGGAACATACCCCTCCCCGGCGGGCCCATCCCCCAGCCACCACCTCCTTCGGTCCGAGCGCGGTCCCTTATCCCCCAACGGGTCCGCTTCCGAATGATCCCAGGTCCGGTCTCCTCGACGTCGAACACAAGAAACCGGCGGTGTTTGTGACTGCCGGACAGTATGCGACGGGCCTGTGACAAGGTTCAACCCCCTTGTCCGGGCGGCGGGCTTGTGCCACGGCAAAAGGCACAGGTCACCGAACGCCGGCCAATCAATGACCTAGCGACCTTCGAACGCCCCTCAGAGGCCCATCTGGTCCAGCAGGTCGTACATGGTCGGGGTGAGAGGCCAGGACCTCAGGTCCGCCAGCGGCACGAAGGCAACGTCGGCTGCGTCGTCTCCGGCGCGGATTTCCCCGCCTATCACCTTGCCGGTGAAGTCGACCAGGACGACATGGTGCTCCGGGGGATCCGAGGCTCCCAGGGATTCACCGGTCCATACCACGTCACCCAACGCTACGTCGAGACCGGTTTCCTCCCTCACCTCACGGACCGCGGCGTCGGTGAGGCGCTCGCCGTAGCGGACCTTGCCACCGGGTATGGCCCAGGAGCCGGCCAGGATGCCCCTTCCTCGCTCCACGAGCAGCATCCGGCCCTGGTCGATCACCACAACACCCACACCGACCAGCGGTGATCGCCGGTTGCTCACGACTCGGCCGGCGGCCGGTAGTGGGCCCGGATGCGGCGCCCGCCGTCTCCCAGATCGCTGTGATGCATGGTGATCGACCGCGCTGCGAAGCCTCCTGCTTCGAAGAAGTTCTTGGCGAGACGGTGTCCCGGTAGGACATGGGCGTCGAAGAGTTGGTGGCCGGTGCGGCGGAACTCCTTCATGAGGGTGTCGCGCATCACCTCCCCCACCCCGACCCCGCGGGCCTCCTGCTCCACGAAGACCATGCGGATCGCAGCCACCCTTACCCCTGCCTCGTGGACGAGCAGCGTCCGCGACCGGCCCAGGATGAAGCCGAGCGGGTAACCGTCTATCTCACCAAGGTAGACACGGGTGCCTACGTCACGTAGCCAGGAAAGGAACGATTCCTCGACAGGTTCGTCCAATCCGTCGGCTCGGGGCCACATCGGGTGGATCGCGGACATCTCGGTCTCGAGCTTGCGATAGAGATCGACCAGGAAGACGACGTCTGCGGCGTCGGCAGGCCGGGCGGTGACCGAGATGTCCATGCGGTCGAGGGTAGCGAGGAGCGTACCGAAAATGTTCGGTTGGCCCGACTGGTGACCAGGAACTCCCATGCCTGACGACAGGCGCTAACCCATCCCCGTCTTATTCAGCATGCCGGTGAGATCCATCGCCGGGCTCGGTTTATCAGGCGCAGTCGCGACAGAGTGCGTCAGCAGCCAGCTGCACCTTCTTCAGGCGCAGGAAGCACGAGCGGCAGACGAACTCGTCGCCCCGCATTTGCTCCGCCTCGATGTCGAGGTTCATCTCGGACCGGCGGATTTCCCGTATCTCGGTGGTCTCGTCGACGAGCATGGTGGCCGACTCGGTTGTTTCGACGGTTTCCAGTTCCTCGGCCTCGAGGGCGTCGAGCTTGACGCCGCCGCTGCCGTCCTCGTCACCGTTGTCCCCGCGGCCGGCTCTGCCGCTGAGGTCCTCGTTGTCGGAGTCGTTGCCGTCTTTCCGGTCGAGCGGTTCTCGGATGGTGTCGTCCAATCCTCTTTTCCCCCAGTCTGATCGCGGAGAGAGTATACGCATCCGGCCCGGTCTGCGAACGGCTATTGGTCAGTCAGTGAAAAGCCAAGTTGTTCTTGGCAGACAGGCCACTAGCACAAGACAGGCGGAGTGGGCCTCCGGTAGCCGCTGCGCGACGGCTTCAGATCATCAATCGGAGGGCACCCGCTTGGAGCCGGACTAGGAGGGGAGTCTCGCCGATGGGTTCCCCATCCACCTCGACCGGCCAGGGGAGGTCTGTCTCGATCCGGGCCTCGGGGGCTACGAACCGCCGGACAGCCGGGTCGGCGAGGTGGTCGCCGCCCCTTGCCCTCCGCATCAGACCGGCCACCTCCCTCCTACGGCTGGTGATGATCTGAACGTCGAGCAACCCGTCCACCATGGAGGCTCGGGGAGCGATATTGAACCCGCCCCCGAAGAACTGGGCGTTGGCCGCCACGACAGCGAGGGCCGGACCGCAGAACTCCCGCATGCCTGTTTCGACGCGGGTATCGGTCCTGTGCCAGGTGGGCAGGGAGGCGGCGACCGCCGCCACGTAGCGGAACGACCCCCACCGGCTCGGTATGCGGTGCGCGGCCCTTGCGGCCGAGGCGGTGGCACCGGTGCTGGCCACGTTGAGGAAGTACTTCCGGCCCCACTCCCCTATGGCCAGGCCGACGTCCACCGGATAGGGCGCCCCTTCGACCAGGCGAGCAGCCGCCCGGTCCAGGTCCGTGCCGAGTCCGAAGGTCCGGAGCAGGTCGCAACCGGTCCCGGCCGGGAGGATGCCCAGGAGCGGAGTCGCCTTCCATCCATGAGCCATGATCTCGTTGAGCACCGCGTTGACCGTCCCGTCTCCGCCCACTGCCACCAGGCGCCGCCGGTCGGTGTTGGCAGCGTCGCTGACGGCATCCCTCAGGGCGGCCAGCCCGTCTACCTCCAGCACATCGGCCGGTACGGAAAGGGATCGAAGAGCGGCGAGGGTGTCAGCCTTCGCCGACCGTCCCCGGCCGGCATGGGGGTTCACCAACACCAGCCAGGGGGTCACACGACACCGCCGGCGGTGACGATTCCCCGATCGATGGCCTGGCGGGCACGGCGTGCCGCCCCTTCGAGCTCGCCCATCCCCAGGGCACGCGCCGCATCACCAACCTGACGTAGGAGGTCCAGAACGGATCGGGTCGTGCGGACGAAGTCCCCGGGGGCAAGCGCACCCTCCTCGAGGAGTTCCTCCAGGTCGATCCGGAGCGCCCAGGCGTAGGCGAGCCATGCGAACCCGGGATGGGGAAGGCGGGTTACGGGCAAGCGATGGTGTTGCTCGGTGTCGGCGAGGTCTTCCGCCAACTCCACCAACCGCCTCCAAGCATCCTCGAGGGGCTCCGTGGGCCATCCTTCCGGCTCGTCCGCGTCGCGTCGCGGCTCGTAGGCGAAGGCTGAGACCAAGGCTGCCAGCTCCGGCGCGCGCAGCCCGGCGAAGATCCCGCCGCGTGTCGCCTCGACGAGGAGAAGGCCCAGGTCGTTGTATACGACCCGCAGCGCCTCTCCCTCGGGCGCGAGTGCCCAGTCCCGGATGTGTCCGCGTTTCTCCAGGAGCCGCCGGGTCCGGTCGAACCTCTCCAGGAGGGTGCTCCGGCCAGAGCCTGACCTGCGAGCGTGCCCCTTGCCGCGAGGCCGCTTGTGCCGCCGCCGATCCTGGAACTCCGCGAACGAAGCTGCGAGAAGCCGCTCAGCCTGGCGGCGGGAGTAGTTGGCCACCAGGTTGACCGCCATGTTGTAGTTGGGACGGAAGCTGGACCGTAGGGGGTGGCTGCCGAGCCGGGCGATCGACGCCATCCGCTCGAAGGGCACGAACGGAGAATGCAGTACCACTCCGTGGCCCACCGTGTCGATACCCCGGCGTCCGGCCCGGCCTGTCAGCTGGGTGAACTCTCCGGGGAGCAGCAGCTCATGGCTCTCACCCGTGAACCTCGACAGGCGGTCGAGCACGACGGACCGAGCGGGCATGTTGATGCCCAGCGCCAGAGTCTCTGTGGCGAAGACCACTTTGATAAGCCCATCGCAGAAGAGCTGCTCGACCACCTCCTTGAAGGCGGGCACGAGGCCGGCATGGTGGGCCGCTACTCCCTGCTCGAGCCTGGCCAGCCACCGGTCGTGTCCCAGGGTCCGCAGGTCGGACCATTCGAGGTGGGAGGTGCCCTCCTCGGCTCGCTGCCGGATCTCCTCGCGTTCGGCGGCGTCGGTGAGCCGGATCCCGGCGGCGACCACCCGGTCGGCTGCATCGTCGCACCCGGCTCGCGAGAAAAGGAAGTAGATGGCGGGGAGCAGGTCGAGAAAGGCGAGATGCTCCACCACCGAGGTCCGTTTGGGGGTCGAGAAGCGACGGCGGCGACCACCTCGCCGGGCCAGGAGGCGGGGAATGGCCGCATTGGGTCGCATCCCGCCGGACGCTTCCATGTAGAGCGGCAGGAGATGGACTTCCCGCTCGAAGCGGTCCCAGACCGACCACCACCGTTCGAGGCGTACCGGCCGGTGCTCCTCGATGACCAGTTCGGTGGGTCCCCTCCGGGAGCGCAACCAGTCCGTGAACTCGGCCGCGTTGGAGACGGTGGCCGAAAGGCAAACCAGCCGCATATGGGGTGGAGCATGGATGATCACCTCCTCCCAGACCGCGCCGCGGAACCGGTCTTGGAGGTAGTGAACCTCGTCGAGGACCACCGTGTCGACCATGGACAGATCCGATCCCGCGTAGATCATGTTGCGCAGCACCTCTGTGGTCATCACCACTACGGGAGCATCGTGGTTTATGGTGTTGTCGCCGGTAAGCAACCCGACCCGGTCGGCTCCATGGATGGCGCCGAAGTCCCGGAACTTCTGGTTGGACAGCGCCTTGAGAGGCGTCGTGTAGAACACGCGGCGCCCGTTGGCCAGGCTCAGGTGGATGGCGGCTTCTGCTATCAGGGTCTTACCGGCGCCTGTGGGCGCGGTCACCACCACCGAACGACCCATTTCCACCATCTCGGCCGCAAGTACCTGGTAGGGATCCGCCGTGAAGGGAAGGGATTCGAAGAAGGCGTGAACCCTCATTTCTTGAGGGTCAGGCGGATCAGCCAGATGGTGGCCTCGTAAAAGAGGTAGAGCGGGGTCGAGAGCAGCAGGAGCGTGACCGGGTCGCCGGTGGGGCTAACCGCAGCCCCCACCACGACGATGATGAGCACCGCCCAGCGCCGGCCGGCCGCCAACTTGTCCGAGGTCACCACGCCGGCCGCTGCCGCGCCGAACAGGAACACCGGGAACTGGAACGAGACGCCGAAGAGAAGCAGGAAGCGGATCACGAAACGGGTGTAGAGCTCGACCGTCCAGAGGTTCTCCAGGTCCTCGAAGATCGAGACGAGGAACGCGACCGCCCGGGGGAGGCTCCAGTAGGCAAACCCGACGCCGAGGCTGAACAGGATGACCAGCGCCGCCACCACCGGGAAGGCCCACTTGCGTTCCTTCAGGGTGAGACCGGGGTTGATGAAGGACCACGCCTGGTAGGCGATCACGGGGCTGGCCAGGACCACCCCACCGAAGAGCGCCATGCGCATGGCGATCGAGAACTGGTCGGTAGGCCCGGTCACCACCAGATCCCGCCCTGCCACGTCGCTGTAGGAACTCTGCAAGAGGTGGAGCATCTGGTTGCGGAAGAAGAAAGCGACCACCGTGCCGACTCCCACCGCTATGAAGGTCTTGACGAGACGTGACCGGAGCTCCGTGAGGTGCTCCATCAGCGGCTGGCCGGAGGAATCGGCTCCTTCCGTCATTCGCCCTTGTCCGGTGGTTCGTCTTCCTCATGGCCGCCTGGAGTATCCCGGAGGGGATCGCCCTCCCCTGCCGGAGGTTTCGTAGCCGTCACGTCCGGCCCGTCCTCGGGAGGAGGGCTGAGCGGTACGACGTTGTCGGGCATCGGGTCGTCCAGACCCTCCCATACGTCGCTCGGTGACACCCCCACCGGTGGTTCGGAGGCCACCCATCGCGCCTCGGGCGCCTTCGGGACGGGAGCGGCGGCGCCCGAGGCGGGTTGGCCGGCGTCCTCCACGGATTGCCTGATATCCCGCTCCATGGAGCCGGCGGCATCGGCGGTCTCGGCCAGCGTGCGCTTCACCTCGCTCACCGGCTCGGCCAGATCCTGGCGGAGTTCCTTCATCGGCTCGCGTATCGGAGCGACCTCCCTCTCGATCCCCTCGCGAAGGTCTCTCACCGCTTCTCGGAGCTCGCGGACGTATTTTCCGATGGTACGAGCGATCTCAGGCAGGCGGTTCGGTCCGAAGACCACCAGGGCTACCACGGCGATAGTGAGTATCTCGAGACCGCTGAACGTGTCGAACACGATGCCATGCTACCGGCGCACACCTACATGCCCCCCGGCGGTTCAGGTGCGGGAGACCTCGTATCGAGCCAGGATCGCTTCGCGCAGGCGTTCGGTCTCGTCCCGGACTTCCCGTCCCTCGATCAAACGCGCCTGGGCACCCAGCCGGAGCAGCAGGCGGGCGCCGACGCGTGCGTCGGACATGGCGAACCGGATCACGAGCTCCTCGCCGGTGTCCTCCAGTATCTCGACCGGGTAGTACTCGGCTACCCATCTGGCGCCGGACCCCAGGGCAATCCGGGCGTAGATCGCGTCAGCGGACGGGGTGTAGTCCACATTCGTGGGAACGGGCGGCTTGGCAGGAGGTTCGAACATCTCCCCCGGCTCCTCCACCGCTCGGATCCGATCCACCCGGAACAGGCGCCGGTCGCCGGCCAGACGGCAGTGCGCCAGGAGGTACCAGCTTCCCATCGAGGCGTGGACCATCAGCGGTTCGATGGCTCGGACGGTGGTCCGGTTGGTGCTCATGGACAGGTAGGTGATAGTCAGCACGGTTCCGTCGCGGGCGGCCCGGCGCAAGGTGTCGAGATGGCCGGGCTCGGGAGGCAACTCGGCAGCGATGACCGATGCGGCCTCCGGGAAGAGGGTGCCGGTCAGCTTCTCCACCGCCCTTGCCAGCGCCTCGTTCCCCTGGGAGGTGCCGGCCACCGCCAGACCGGCGCTGAGCAGACCCAGGGCTTCGTGCGGCGTGAGCCGGAGCGGTCGGGAGAAATAGTCCGCCATGTCCAGCACCACCTCGTCCCCATCCATGTACGCGACCATCAGATCGCCGGGGCCGTAGCCGGGCAGCCCGCAACAGAAGAGCAGGTTGAGATCGTCGGCGAGTTGGCGACGGCTCGTGTAGCCGAACCGCTCCATGACTTCGGTGACGGTCGGATAAGGGTTGGCCAGCGCCCACGGAACCAGAGCCAGGATCCGGGCCAGCCTTTGCTGGGTCCTGGCGGCGGTCACCGGCCCACCTCGAGTCGTCGGACCATCGCGGCGCGCAACTCCGGAGGTTCGAGGATCACCGCCCCGTCGTCGAGGTGTATGACCATGTCGAGCAGCGAGTCGTTCACGAAGGGGACTTCCAGGATCGTTCCTCCGGCCTCGGTACTCCCCACAACCCTGGCATCGGGGAACCGGTTCTCGACCCACCAGGCGATCTCGGGATCGCATTCGATCAGAGAACGTTGTGGCTCCCGTTGCTCCCAGGGCAGCGACGACAGGATGTCCCGGGCGCCGTAACCCTCGGGCCGCGGGAACGCGTCCGGTTCTCCCACCAGTTCGAGCTGCTCCGCCCGATCGAGCCGGTATGTCCGTATCGTGTCCACCTGTTCCGGCTCGACGCCTGCGAAGTACCAACGGCCGCGCCGATGGTGCATGGCATAGGTGCACAGGGTGCGCGGCCGGCCGCGGTAGCCGAATCGGATCCGGCGGCGCTCCAGCACCGCCTGGAAGATCAGTCCCAGGTGCTGGCTGCCCAGACCCAGGTCGGCGCCTACCGGCGTGTCCGTGTCAGTCAGCCGGGCCCCTCCCAGCTTGAGCAGGCCGTTGGCGCCCGACGGCCAGCCACCGGAACGCACCATGTGCACAGCGAGAGCCAGCGCGGTCCGTTCCTCGTCGGTCAGCCCCGGTTCGATGGTCCGGTAATTGCTTTCGGGAACCACGTAACCCCACTCGACCTCCCAGGCGTCGGTGGCTTCCTGCTCGAGTTCGATCCCTAACTCGCGCAGGCTGGCCTTGTCCCGCTCGAACTTGCGGTGGAAGGCCTGGTCGGACAGGTTCTCGTACCCGGCCACCGTATTCCGTATTCGCTCGGCAGTGACGGGACGCGGGGAGTCGACCAGATATGCCAGCAGGTTGATCAGGCGCTCGACGACGGTGCTCATGGTCTGCCAAATGTACCGATCTCGATTGCCAGTTACCAGTGGTCAGTTTCCAGTGGTCAGTGGCCAGTTGGGGCTGGGACTGTCTCGGGTCTAGCGAGCCCGCCCTGCTCCTTGAGTCCCCTCCACTCGTGAGTCCCCTCTGATGGTCCAGTGCTCCCTGCCAGACTGTCCACTGTCTCCACTGACCACTGACCACTGACCACTGGCTTCATAGGCCCGCGATCAGGCGTTCCACCCGCTCGTCGAAGGCCTTGAAGGGATCCTTGCAGAGCACGGTCCGCTGGGCCTGATCGTTCAGCTTCAGGTGGACCCAGTCCACCGTGTAGTCGCGGTTATTGGCCTTGGCGGCGGCGATGAACCGCCCCCGGAGCCGGGCACGGGTGGTCTGGGGAGGCTTCTCCTTGGCGATCGCGATCGCGGCGTCGGTTACGAGGCGTTCGACGATTCCCCGCCGGGCCAGCAGGTAGTAGAGGCTGCGCTCCTCCGTCACATCGTGATAGCTGAGGTCCAGCAGTTGGACCCGGGCATCGGAGAGCGTCAGGTCGTGCTTGGCGCGGTAACGCTCGATGAGGTGGTACTTCGTGACCCAATCGACCTGGCGTTCGAGCGAGAAGGGATCCTTCTCGAGGCCGGTGAGCAGATGCTCCCACATCTCGACGGCTCGCTGCACCGTGGGGGGGAAGCCGGGGTTCCGGGCGTACCGGATGATCCGGTCCAGGTATTCCCACTGGATGTCGAGGGCCGAAAGCATCCGACCGTTGGCAAGGCGTACCGGTTGCCGACAGGTCGGGTCCTGGCTGATCTCCCGGATGGCTCGGATGGGGTTCGCCAGGGTCAGGTCTCTGAAAATCACGTCCGCTTCGATCATCTCCAGCAGCGCGACGGTGGCGCCCACCTTGACGTAAGTGGCGTATTCGTTCATGTTGGAATCGCCGGCGATCACATGGAGGCGCCGGAACCGCTCGGCATCGGCGTGGGGCTCATCACGCGTGTTGATGATGGGCCGGGATCGCGTCGTGGCCGAGGAGACCCCCTCCCAGATGTGGTCGGCACGTTGGGAGATCGAGAATGTGGGCCCCTTGGCGGTCTGGAGGAGCTTGCCCGCTCCGGAGAAGATCTGGCGGCTGACCAGGAACGGTATGAGGATGTCCAGCATCTTCTGGAAGTCGGCCTTGCGGAGTACCAGGTAGTTCTCATGGCACCCGTAGGAGTTGCCGGCCGAGTCGGTGTTGTTCTTGTAGAGGAAGATGTTGCCCCGGATGCCATCGTTCCGGAGGCGTTGCTCGGCGGAACGTTGGAGGTTCTCCAGGACTCGCTCCCCGGCCTTGTCGTGGGCTACCAGATCGAGGAGATCGTCACATTCCGGTGTGGCGTACTCCGGATGGCTGCCCACGTCCAGATAGAGGCGTGCTCCGTTCTCCAGGAACACGTTAGAGGACCGACCCCATGTCACGACCCCCCGGAAGAGGATACGGGCCACCTCGTCGGGACTGAGGCGGCGCTGGCCTCGAAGCGTGCAGGTGATCCCAAACTCGTTCTCGATACCGAAGATGCGCCGTTCCATGGATCAATAGGCTAGGCGTGATGCAGGTACGGCCGGGTGGGGGTCACCGGAGCGGGAGGCGATTCAGGAGGTCGCTATCTCGCCGAGTTCTTCCTTGGTCAGCCGGCGGAACCGGCGAGTCGGGCCCTCGCGTGCCAGGAGGGCGCCCTCCCAGCCGTCGATCGCGCGGCTCTCAACCTCCCGGAACGCGTTGGCGGCAAGCGCCAGGGCCTCGGCCAGCCCGGGGGTGCCTTCGTAATCCTCCCCCAGCCGGTCGGACAGCTCGTCGGCTTGTCCACCGATGGCCGTGTAACCGCGCTTGTCGTACAGGGTGCCGTCATATGTCACTTTGAACAGGCGGTCTTCGGCAACGGTCCGCCCCACTTCCGCCACGAGCACTTCCACCTCGAAGGGCTTGGGTCCCTGAACGAAGATATTCCCCAGCGTCTGCGAGAAGGCGGACGCCAGGCTCTTGGCGGTGACGTCACGGCGCCCGTACTGGTATCCCTTGATATCGGCATAGCGTATGCCCGCCACCCGCAACGACTCGAACTCGTTGTATTTGCCCACTCCGGCGAAGGCGATACGGTCGTATATCTCGGAAGTCTTGGTGAGAGTGCGGCTGGGGTTCTCCGCCAGTAGCAGCACCCCTTCCTGAACCTCCAGAGCGGCGATCGAACGGCCTCGGGCGATGCCCTTGCGGGCGTACTCGGCACGGTCCTTGACCATCTGTTCGGGAGCAACGTAGAAGGGGAGGGTCATCGGATCACCTCCATTGCCCGTTCGGCTGCCGCCGCGATTGCCGACCGGGCGATTTCCTCAACGCCGTCGGTGGTGACCGTGACCACATTGGGGTAGATCCCGCGACGCAGGTCGGGACCTCCGGTGGCCAGGTCCTGTCCGGCCGCGGCGACGAGAGCGGCGATGCTGTGGTCGATGGCCTGGGTCCGGTCGGATCCGGGGCTGTATACCGTTCTCAGGTATGCCCGCGCTTCCCGGCTCCCCGACCCGGCGGCGCCGAAGTCCCGCTCCTCATAGCGCCCTCCGATAGCATCGAAGGTGAACACGTGCCCGGTCCCGCTCTCGGGTTCGATACCGCAGAACAGGGGCACGACCACGAACCCTTGCAGGGCCATCGGTAGCTGGGAACGAACCATCCGGGCGAGGTAGGTGGCCTTGCCTTCCAGGCTGAGCCGCACCCCCTCGAGCTTCTCGTAATGCTCCAACTCGGTCTGGAAGAGGCGGATCAACTCGACTCCGAGGCCTGCCGTTCCCGAGATGGCCACCGCCGAGTAGGCATCCGCCGCGAATACCTTCTGGATGTGGCGATGGGCTATGTCGTAGCCGGCGGTTGCCTGACGATCCCCCACCATCACCACGCCGCCGTCGTAGCGGAGGGCCAGCACAGTGGTGGCGTCAGGCGGGCGGAAGTCGGGAGGCGCGGGGTCCGGCCCCAGCGCCCATTTCGGCGCCAGATCAAGGGACCTGATGAGTTCGGTGAAGCTGGCGCCGGGCAGGGGCGCTCCCAGCGGAAGCAGACTCCCCGTCACTCGCCGCCCTTTTGCACGTAGTTCTTCACGAACTCCTCGGCGTTCTCTTCGAGCACGGAATCTATCTCGTCCAGGAGTTCGTCGATCTTGTGCACCCCGCCTTGCCCGGCGACCTCCGGGGCTGACGCAACCGGCTCAGATACCTCGCCGGGACGGCGCCGGATCCGCTCTCGTTCCTGTGCCATCTTTCTCCTCCTAGAACTCGTGGCCAAACTCGGCCACGTTGTGACGCTTCACTTGTCGACCAATCATGCACGATAACCGAGGACGGGGCTTCATAGCGTTCCCAAGCCGACCCTCACTCTAGGGAGAGTGCCGATGAACATCCGTTGGCCCGACGGCCGATCGGATGATCCTCAGGTCTGTGCCGGTGGGTCCTACCCATCCACGTCTCTCAGCACGCTCCAAGAGCGTCCAGAAGCGCGGCCGCGTCTGGACAGGTGTCGAGCAGGCCTCCGACCAGGGACTCGTTACCACGCAAGGGCTCCATCATAGGCACCCGCTTGAGGGAATCCTCACCCACGTCGAACACCAGGGAGTCCCAGTTGGCCGCCACGAGCGAGTCGGGGTACTTCTTGACGCATCGTCCCCGGAAGTAGGCGCGGGTCTCGGCGGGCGGTTCCGCGGTGGCCCGCCGTAGTTCGGCGTCGTCGAAGATTCTCCGGAGCAGCCCTCGCTCTTCGAGTCGGTATGCCAAGCCCTTGCGGGGATCGGTGTCATGGTATTGGAGCGCGGCCATGGCCAGCTTGGGATCGTGCCATTCCAGGTCGTCTCGCCGGCGGAATGCGCTCAGCATCCGTAGCTTGGCAGTCCAGTCGATCCGGTCCGAAGTGAGCATCGCGTCCTGTTCCAGGTCGTTGAGGATCGAACTCCACTCGGTGATGACGTCCGTCCACACCGGCTCCGGATAGTTAGAGGCCGCATATTTCGACAGCCATTCGAGGTAACGGAACTGGAGCTCGAGAGCGGTGGCGGACGAGCCGTCGGCCATGGCTATAGGCAGGCTGAGGGACAGGTCACGGCTCAATTGCCAAGTAGCCGATACCGGGTCGGCCAGGGCCAGATCGTCGGGAATGGCACGGTCCTCGATGGCGGCCAGGATCAAGGCGGTGGTTCCCAGCTTCACGAACGTCTGCACCTCGGACATGTTGGCGTCGCCGATGATGACGTGGAATCGGCGATAACGGGCCGGGTCGCCGTGAGGCTCGTCCCTGGTGTTGATGATGGGTCTCTTGAGCGTGGTCTCCAGGCCGACCTCCTCCTCGAAGAAGTCTGCTCGCTGGCTGATCTGGTACCGCACCGGTGGGCGGCCGTTCTCGGATCCGAGCTTCCCCGACCCCGTGAAGATCTGGCGGGTGACCAGCCATGTGGTGGCGTAGCGGATCAGGTCGGAGAAGGGCAACTCCCGGTCGACCAGGTAATTCTCGTGATGGCCGTAGGAGTTGCCCTTACCGTCGCTGTTGTTCTTGTGGACGTACATGTACTCGCCCGGCCGGAGGATCTGGTAGGCCTGGTCCACGGCAGTGGCCACCACCCTCTCCCCTGCCTTGTCGTATAGAGCGGCCTGCCGGGGGTCGACGCATTCGGGGCTGGAGTACTCGGGATGGGCGTGATCGACGTAGAAACGGGCGCCATTGGTCAGCACGACGTTGACCAGACCGGAATCGGGCTCGGCCAGGCCGAGGCCCTCATGACCGCCCCCGCGGGCGTCCCGGCCCGGGGTTTCCTCGTCGAACGACCACCGCACTCGAACGCGGCCCCCCTGGTAGGAGTTGACGACTAGAGAGGAGGCGAGGGTCGGGTTGAAGTCCGGTTGGTTGCGAACGGTGATGCCGTATTCGGTCTCGGTCCCGATGACTTTGGGGGTTGCCATGCCTACAGGTACTGACCTGCGCCGACCGCCTCGATGGTTCTCGACTCGTCCTCACCCTCGATAAGGGTGCGAACGTAGACGATCCGCTCCCCCTTCTTGCCGGATATCTTGGCCCAGTCATCCGGGTTGGTGGTGTTCGGAAGATCCTCGTGCTCCCGGAACTCCTGCTTGATGCCGACCAGCAGATCCTGGGGGCTGATCCCACCGGATTCTCCGGCTATCCGCCGCTTGATGGCCGCCTTCTTAGCCCGGCGGACGATGTTCTCGATCATGGCGCCGGAGGCGAAGTCACGGAAGTAGAGGATTTCCCGGTCACCGTTCTGGTAGGTGACCTCGAGGAAGCGGTTCTCATCGCTCTCGGCGTACATCTTCTTCACCACCTGGTCAATCATGCGATCCACCAGGACAACCGGATCACCGCCTGCCTCTTCGAGAGCGGTGGCGTCGAACGGGAGGTCGGGATCGAGGTAGATCTTGAAGATCTGGCGGGCCGCCCCGGTGTTGGGACGGGCGATCTTGATCTTCACATCCAACCTTCCGGGGCGGAGAATGGCCGGATCGATGAGGTCCTCCCGGTTGGAGGCGCCGATCACGATCACGTTCTTGATCATCTCCACGCCATCGAGTTCCGAGAGAAGCTGGGGGACGATGGTGGACTCGACATCGGATGAGATACCGGTGCCACGGGTCCGGAACAGGGAGTCCATCTCGTCGAAGAAGACGATCACAGGGATGCCCTCATCCGACTTCTCCCGGGCTCGCTGGAAGATCAGCCGGATCTGCCGCTCGGTCTCGCCCACGTACTTGTTGAGGAGTTCCGGGCCCTTGATATTGAGGAAGTAGGACCGGGCGTCATCGTGGCCCGTCCGCCTGGCCACCGCGTCGGCCAGGCTGTTGGCCACCGCTTTGGCGATGAGGGTCTTCCCGCATCCGGGCGGCCCGTAGAGGAGGACGCCCTTCGGCGCCACCAGTCCGTATTCCTCGAACAGGTCCCGGTGGACGTACGGGAGCTCGACTGCGTCCTTGATCGCTTCGATCTGGTCCCGAAGTCCGCCCACCCGCTCGTAGGTGACGTCGGGGACCTCTTCGAGCACCAGTTCCTCCACCTCGGGCCGGATCAGCCTCTCGTAGGCAAGACCGTGGCGGGGATCGATGCGGACGTGGTCTCCGATCCTCAGGAAGATCCCCTGCAGCGGCCCGGCGAGCTCCACGACCCGCTCCTCGTCGGCGTGGGCCATCACGAGCAGCCGGTCGTCGGAAAGGAGCTCCTTGATGGTGACGACCTGACCCTGGCGGTCGAAGTCCCTCACCTCCACGATGTTCATCGAGTCGTTCACCAGCACCTGCTGGCCGCGCTGGAGCTCCTTGATCTCGATGGAGGGTTGGGCGTTCACCCGCATCTGCCGCCCACCGCTGATCACGTCTACGGTGCTGTCGCTGTTGACGCCGAAGACCGTGGCGAACGGATTGGGGGCGGTGGTCAGCTTCTCCACCTCGGCCCTGAGCATGGCGAGTTGCTCCCTCGCTTCCTCCAGCACTGCGGACAGCTTCTCGTTACGCTGACCGGCTAGGGCAAGCTGGGATTTGACCTCGGCGAGACGGCTCTCCAGCATCCGGACGCGGCGGGGGGCGTCCTGGAGGCGACGACGCAGGACGGAGACCTCTTCCTCCAGAGCGTGGACGGTGCCTCGAAGCGCGTTGATCCGGTGCTCGTATTCGTACGGCATCTGTCGATCAGTCATTCACCTACCTGCATTTCGGGCAGTATACGAGTGGATGCTCTCTTCGTGAACAATCGTGTCTTCAGGAGGGGCGACGCATCGGGCGGTGGTCACGAATCCCGTGTGGCCGACCATTCCGTGATTAGGGCGTACCGAACGGCCGGCAACGTGCCAGGTCCGGAGCAGTATCTCGAAGGTCTCGACATCTACGAACCGGTCGCTGGACGCCAGGGTGCTGTGGATCTTGTCGACCTGCGGAACGGTGGGGACGTAGGCGGCTACGAGACCGCCGGTTCGTAGCGTCCCAGCTGCGGCCGGGATGACCTGCCAGGGCTCCGCAAGGTCCAGGACAAGGCGGTCGTGCTCGACCTCGGCCACGATCTCGCGTACATCGCCCACTCGAAGGTCCAGGTGTTCAGGAATCGATCCGAAGTAGCGCTTGATGTTGGTCCGCCCGCGGACGGCGTGGTCCTCACGGGAATCGCACGAGATCACCCTGCCGGTGGGACCCACCGCCTGGACCAAAGCCAGAGTGGCGGCGCCGGAGCCCGTACCGGCCTCCACGACGGTGGCGCCGGGGCGGATGTCGGCATACACCAGGATCGGGCCGAGATCCTTCGGGTACACCACCTGCGGCCCGCGTCGCATCTTGAGGATGTAATCGGCCAGGCGTGGGCGGACACCGATCAACGGCGCGCCCTTCGAGGAGACGAACCTGGTGCCTTCGGGCCGGCCGATGATGTCGGCGTGGGCCAGGCTTCCCCGGTGGTATTGGAAGGTACCGGTGGAGCGAAGGCGCAACAGGTACTTGCGGCCCTTGTCGTCAAGCAGGAGAGCCGGTTCACCCTCCCCGAACGAGCTGCCCGCTGCTACTACGGTCACAGTCCTCCGAGCGAGGCCAGGCTGGCCACCAAGGTCAGCACCATGCCGGCCACGGTCACCCAGACCACTACCTTCACCCACGTGGGCGTGCGCCTCATCCATTCCTCCCGGTGTTCCGGCAGGGGGTCGGCTTTTTACTCCCGACACCCTGCCGCCAATCTAGTGTCATAAAGCCGCCGGAAGAACGCGAAAATCGGCCGACCGGCAAACCGGTGCTCCGCACCGGGCCCAGCCCCCGCCACCACCTGTCCTTGGCTGGGAGCGTGTTCGGCTATGCCCGGTTTGGGGCCGGGTATCGGCGAGACGCTCCGTTTTGAAGCCTTTGAATGTTCCCTGCGGGCCGGGCCGCTCCGATCGGTGACACGCTTGCGTCCGGTGTAGGTGCTTGGCAGTCGGGAACGTATCGCGGGGGTGGGACACCTTCAACCCCTCCTTATGGCGGGTGAGGCGCTCGTTCCCGGTCGCTGCTTCCCGGCCGGGGTCACGGAACCGGACGCCGTTGCCGGCGATACGGCTAGCCTGTTCGGTGATGCTCCGGTTCCTCTCTGCGCGTCGCGGCGCCCGTTACCTTTTCCAGGGCCTTCGGGAAGGCAGGTGGCCGCTCATCCTGGTAGGCCTGACCGTCCTGGTGGCGCGGTTCAATAGGCGTTGGAGGCCGGCCGGATCACGGGTGGCATCGGTACGGGTGAAAACCGGTCAGTCCGTGGGTCTGCGGGTCTCCCGGCCGGGCGAGACACCGGCAGCCTTCCGGGTGGACGCCCAATAACTAGTTGCTAATTGCTAGTTAATGTTGGTTTATACTGACTACAAACCACTGACCACTGACCACTGACAGGAGCTAGAGGCGGTGGATCTCGATCCGGGCACCGCGGCGCCTGGCGCGCCTCCGTCCGGCGAGAAACGCAATGACAAGCGCACCCGCCCAGCCCAACGCAACTCTCATCGCGGCCGAACGGACGAAGTCACCGGTGTCGTTGACGGCTTCCTCGATCTGCTGAGCCTTGGCTTCGATATCGTCACGGGTTATCACAGGGACTCCCTCGGGCGGTTGGCGAGATACATGACGAAGAGGGCCACCAGGACGGCGACCGCCGCGCCGATGAAATAGCCGAGGACACTCCACAGCGCGCTGTCAGGAAGCAGGTCCAGCACCAGCCTCAGACCTGCGATCGAGAGCAACAGCCATCCCACGGCGAACAGCAGTCCCGCCAGCAAGCTGAACCCCGCGAAACGCGCCACCCTGCGCAAGGGAGCAACCGTCTCCTGAGCGAGGTAGGCCTTGGACATGTCGACCAGTTCGGAGATCAACTGGGGGATTTCAGGTTGCTTCATGGCATGTGCGTCCGGCAGGGGGACTCAAGCCTAGCCCCCGAACGTGGGTATTCCTCATGGAGATCATGGCCGCGGGCTGCGGCGCCGGCCGCCACCAGGAGGAGGCGGAGCCTTCATCCCAGCAGGGGCTTGTAGGCCTCCAGGAAGCGCTGGTAGGTGGTCACGCCGGATCTCTGCCGCTCGATCTCGTCCTCGGTCAGCCGCCGTACCGGCTTGGCCGGGATGCCCATGGCGAGGGTCCAGGGTGGGATGGTCCGTCCCTCCGGCAGCACGGCGCCGGACGCCAGCCAGGCTCCCTCGCCGAGTTCGGATCCGGTGAGCGCCATGGAGCCGATCCCGACCAGGCAATGGTCGCCGACCTTTACACTGTGCAGCACCGCGGCGTGCCCTACGGTGGTGTTCCTGCCCACGATGCACGGGAAGCCGGGATCGCAATGCATCACCACGTTGTCCTGGAGGTTCGACCCGGCCCGCACCTCCACCCGGTCCAGCTCGGCGCGGATCACCACCCCGAACATGACCACGGCGCGGGCTTCTATCACGACATCGCCGTAGATATGAACGTTCGGCGCCACGAACGAATCGGGATGGATGTTGGGGGATCCGATGACCACCGGCCCGTCAGGCTCCCCAAGGGTTTGATCGACCTGGGACACGACCGAAGGATACCTCCGGTCCGGCGGCGGGGTGTCGGAGAGAGGACTCGAACCTCCACGCCCTTGCGGGCACTAGGCCCTCAACCTAGCGCGTCTACCAGTTCCGCCACTCCGACCCGAGCGGAGGCACGAGTATACCCACTGCGGCTTCCCGCATCAGGCGACGCCCAGCCGGGAGATCTGGTCGAGCACCCCGGCCCGTTCCGCACCGATGGTGGTGCTGTCGCCATGGCCGGTGTGGACGACCGTCTCGTCCGGGAGGACCAGCAGCAGGTCGCGAATGCTCCTCAAAATGGTGGGCCGGTCACTGAAGCTCCGTCCGGTGGCGCCCGGACCCCCGTTGAAGAGGGTGTCGCCCGAGAACATCAGCCCGCTCCTCTCGTCCCGGAAGCAGCACGAGCCCGGTGAATGGCCCGGCGTGTGGATCACGCGCAGCTCGTGTCCGGCCACTTGCAGGGTGGCGCCGTCTGCCAGGTCACGATCCGGAGCGTCATCGGCATACACCATGTCCCACAGCATCCGGTCGTCGGGGTGCAGCATGATTGGAGCGTCGACCCGATCGCGCAAGGCGACTGCCGAGTTGATGTGGTCGTTGTGGCCGTGGGTGAGCACGATGGAGGACACCCGCCGTCCTGCCACCGCCTCGACTATCGGAGCGTGATCGTGGGAGGCATCAATCACCAGCACCTCCCGATCGTCTCCGATCAGCCAGATGTTGTTGGTGACCTCCCACTCCCCGCCATCAAGACGGAAGAGCCCGTCCGTTGTTACCAGTTCGAGTGGCATGGTCGGCTCAGAAGGGTGCTGAAAAAGACGAGGATGGGTGGCCCGCGATGGCCTCGACCTGGGGCTTCGGGTTTCGGGCTTCGTTGCCGACAATCGGGCCAACCGGACATTTTCAGTACCCTCCTAGAACACGACTACCGAGCGAAGCACTTCTCCACGCTCCATCTTGTGGAAGGCCTCCTCTACGTCTCCCACTCCTATCGTTTCGGAGACGAAGCGGTCCAGATCGAGGCGGCCCTGGAGGTACAGGTCGATCAGCATGGGGAAGTCCTTGGAAGGCAGGCAGTCTCCGTACCAGCTGGACTTCAGGGCGCCTCCGCGACCGAACACCTCGATGAACGGCAGTTCCAGGGTCATGTCGGGGGCGGGCACCCCTACGAGCACCACGGTGCCGGCCAGGTCACGGGCCTTGAAGGCCTGCTGGTAGACGTGGGGCAGGCCGATCGCCTCAATGGCCACATCGACCCCGTTACCTCCGGTCAATGCCTTGATGGCATGGACCGGGTCCTCGTCGTTGGAGTTGATCGTGTGGGTCGCTCCGAACTCTTCGGCCCATTCGAGCTTACGGTTGTCGATGTCGACGCCGATGATGGTGGTTGCTCCGGCCAGCTTGGCCCCCGCAATGGCGCCGTCGCCGACGCCTCCGCAGCCGAACACGGCCACGCTGTCGCCCGGGCGTACACCCCCGGTGTTCATGGCCGCCCCAATACCGGCCATGACCCCGCAGCCGAGTAGGCCGGCCGCCACGGGTGAGGCGGCGGGGTTCACCTTCGTGCACTGGCCGGCCGCCACGAGGGTGGCTTCCGCGAAGGCGCCGATGCCGAGGGCGGCCGATAGCTCGGTGTCGTCAGCGAGGGTCATCTTCTGGGAAGCGTTGTGGGTGTTGAAACATATGTTGGGCCGGCCCCTCATGCATGACCGGCACTCGCCGCACACGGCCCGCCAGTTCAGGATGACGAAGTCCCCGGGCGCCACCTCCGTCACACCCGGGCCCACCTCTTCGACCACTCCGGCCGCCTCGTGGCCGAGGAAGAAGGGGAAGTCGTTGTTGATACCGCCCTCGCGGTAGTGGAGGTCGGTGTGGCAGACTCCACATGCCTGGATACCGACCACGGCTTCTCCGGGACCGGGATCCGGTATAACGATTTCCTCGAGGGTTACGGGCTCACCGACCGCCTTCGACACCACACCCTGTACCGTCCGTGGCATTTTCATCTCCTCTGTTGTCGCTATCCGAACCAGAGCAGCCACCGGATCGATCCGGGCGGCCTACCGGAAGACTAGTTCGCGGTGGCCGGGGCCGACCCGAGCTTTCACCCCTCGATTGGTCTCCAGAGTTCTGTCCCGGGATGGAACTGGCTCCACGCGAACCAGAAGGATTCATGCGTGGGTGTCTCGACTCCGTCCGGTCCCAAGGCGCGCAGACCGCCTCCGTCCAGCGTGACCACGATCCCCTCGTGCTCGACCGTTCCACCCCGTCTCAGAGTTGCCTGGGACTCGGCGACCGGGAAAGCCACCGCAGTGGGGGACCCTCCCCCGTAGATCAGCACGCCCAGCACCTTTTCCTGGACCGGTAGGCGGTCGTCCCAGTCCCCGATCGGGAAAATAGGACCGTGGTCGTCCCGACCCCTCAGCGGATCCTCCGGGTAGGACCGGCCGATCCCGCCGTCCTCCGCCACGATGAGAGTATGCGGATTGGCCGCCTTCCACTCCCCCCACCGCGAGGTCACCATGGTGGTCTGGGGCAACCGGACGGCCGCTTCCCGGAGAGCACCGCTGACCGCTTGGCCGGTGAACGTGTCGAACATGGAACGCGTGTGGTACTCGTACATCATCTTGTTGGAACGTGACAGGAGCCCGGACGTGCGGAGCTCGAATGTCCCGGCGTCGCCGAGCTGGTCGCGGACCGAGTCGGGCACCACGTCAGTGAAGTAGGCCTGGGCAGAGCCGCACAGGGTGCAGTACGGGATCCCCAAGCGCCTGCCCCCAATGGTGATGTTGACCATCTCGTGGACTTCCATCATGTTCTTGGGGAACGCCACCGCCTCTCCGTTGACGGTCACCGCGAACACGTATGCCTCATCGGGGTAGTAGTCACCTTCGGAGGCGGTTACCAGTCGAGGATCGTTGAGCGCCGGGATACAGCCCCGCGGACACGGCAGGTGCGTCGAGTCGAGAGGGCGGTCGTCGATCAGCACCCCGCCCCAGGTGACGTGGCGCCAATCGATAAGCGAGCCCTCGTCTACGAAGAACGGCGCCCATCCCAGCTCGATCAGGGTGTACAACCCGCCCTTCCACCTGGCAAGCCCTGGCGGTGCGGGCGTATCCCATGCGATCAGCTGGTTGGTGGCATCGTGCCACGGCTTGGAGCCGAGGTCGACGCCGGTCAGTTCGGTGAAGGCAAATCGGAGGCCCGAGGCATCGGGAGGGATGAAGCGCATGAGATCCGCGATGACCCAGGCGACGCGCAGGTCACCGGACCGGCCGAGGCGTGCGATGGCCTCGGTGTCCAGCCCGTTGGTCAACGAGTCGAGCAGGGCTTGGAGATCGGCTTCTACGTCCACCGCCAGGGCGTCCTCCGCCGAAAGGACCGGCGGTTCATCGGTCGAGTCGGCCGGGGCCGTCGCGGTTTCTGTGGAGACCTCCTCAGGCGCACCCGCCGGAGCCTTGTCGGTCGGTTGTTCACCGCCCGGCACGGTGGTGGATTCCTTGAGGCCCGTCGTGGTGGGGGTTCCGAGGGGCTCGGCGACATCACCGCCTGGCACGGTGGTGGATTCCTCGGAGCCGGTCGTGGTGGGGGTTTCGAGGGGCTCGGCGACCTCGACCGTACCGGTAGCCCGGCTCGACGGCCCTGCGGATCGGATGGCGACCAGCACGGCCAACCCCGCCAGCACGACCAGGCCGATCAGGAGCGCCCAGCGGCGTCTGGGGTTCACGCCGCGGTGCCTCCGGGTGTTCGGGCCATCAACTCGTGCGCCGGCCTGCTCCCGAGGGCCGGCCGACGATCATGGGTTCAGCGGCCGAGGAGGATCGCCAGGCTCACCGTGGTAGCCGCGAACAGGACCGCCACGACGACGGTCATGCGATCAAGGTTCCGTTCGGCGAGCGTAGATCCGCCCATCCCGCCGGCCTGCATCCCACCGCCGAACATGTCACCGAGCCCTCCCTTGCCGGCATGGAGCAGGATGAGGAAGACCAGGGCAACCGCCACGATGAGATGAAGGACGGTGATGATGGCGATCGCGATGGTCATGGGAGTCCTGGTTAGTGGTCAGTGGTCAGTGGTCAGTGGTCAGTATCTTACCAACGTCTTCGGCACAGACCAGAACATCCCCGATGCGCCCGTGCTCCTCGTGGAGATGCCCGCTTTACTGGACTGATGGTGCCACCACTGACCACCGGCCACTGACCACTAACCGGCCTGCGCGGCCACTGCCGCGGCGGCCGCCGACGCTACCTCCGGATCGCCCAGATACCGGTCTGCGACATACTCGAGCTCGTCGTCCAACTCCACGACCAGCGGGATGCCGGTGGGGATGTTGAGGCGGGTGATCTCCTCGTCGCCGATCCGTTTCAGGTACTTGAGCAGGGCACGGATGCTGTTGCCGTGGGCGACCACCAGTACCCGGCGTCGTGCGGAAAGGTCGGGCACGATCCCCGCCTTCCAGTAGGGCACCGCGCGACCCACCACATCGGCCAGGCATTCGGAGGCAGGGAGCTCATCCTCAGCCACATCCTGGTACCTCCGGTCGAAGCGAGGATGGCGCGGATCGTCTCTTTCCAGGGCCGGGGGCGGTACCGCGTAGCTCCGCCTCCACCGGAAGACCTGTTCCGCGCCATGCAGGGCGGCGGTCTCCTTCTTGTTCAGGCCCTGCAAGCCACCGTAGTGACGCTCGTTGAGCCGCCAGCTCCGCTTGACGGGTAACCAGTGAAGATCCATGTGGTCGAGGGCGAGGTTGGCGGTGTTGATAGCCCTTCGTAGCAGCGAAGTGTGAACGATGTCGAAGCCCAGACCCTCCTCGGCCATCAACAGACCGCCGGAGATCGCTTCGTCCTCCCCGGTAACCGTGAGCGGCACGTCGGTCCAGCCCGAGAAGCGATTCTCCAGATTCCACGTGCTCTCGCCATGTCGTAGCAGGACCAGTTCGTTCGATCGGGTCATACGCGTTCGCTCCCTTCCCTTACGTCCAATACCTCACGCAGGCCGCCAGTGTTCCGGGGTCGAGGGATGCACCCCCGATCAGGCCGCCGTCGATGTCCCGCTTGGCCATGAGAGCGGCCACGTTACCCGGGTTGATCGACCCGCCGTAGATGATCCGCACATGGTCGGCCGCATCCCCGTGCCGTGATCGAATACGGTCCCTTATGTAGGAGGTCATCTCCTGCGCCACCGACGGTCGGGCATGCCGGCCGGCGCCGATCGCCCACACCGGTTCGTACGCAACCACCAGCCGGGCCACCTGGTCGGACGGTATCCTGGCGAGGGCGCCCGAGACCTGCCGGCCAACTACCTCGTCGACACGATCCGCTTCGCGTTCCGCCAGGGTCTCCCCCACCGCCACGATCGGCATTATTCCCGCCGCCAGCGCCGCCCGAGCCTTCCTGTTGACCATCCGGTCGTCCTCGCCGCAGTCCCGGCGGCGCTCCGAATGGCCGACTATGACGTAGCTGACGGCCAGCTTGGCCAGCATGCGGGCCGATACCTCACCGGTATAGGCGCCCTCCTTCGCCCAATGTACGTTCTGCGCCACGATTTGGATCGGAAGGTCGTCCATCTGGACCACGGTCTGGACCGAGCGGAGCGAGGTGAAGGAAGGCGCCAGACCGACGTCGACCCGGTCGTAATCGGCCGGATCGAGCTGGTAGCTCAGCGCCTGCACCCACTGCATCGCCTCGAAGTAGGTCCCGTGCATCTTCCAGTTGCCCACCATCAGGGGCTTGCGCGCTAGCCGGCCCATCGTTCCAGTCCCTTCACGCCCGGCAGGGTCTTGCCTTCCAGCAACTCCAGCCCGGCCCCGCCGCCTGTGGACAGATGATCGAGGTCGGCTTGATAGCCGAGCATTCGTAGAGCGGCCACGGAGTCGCCACCCCCGGCCACTCGAAAGGCGCTCGATCGGGCCATTGCGGCCGCCACCGTCGCCGTCCCTGCCCGGAACGCCTCCCACTCGAACAACCCCATGGGGCCGTTCCAGAACACGGACCGCGATCCGTCGATGACCTCCGCGAACTGTTCGGCAGTGGCGGGACCGATGTCCAGACCCCAGCTGCCCTCCTCTATAGAGTTCACGCCAACCGCGGTGGCGTCGGCCCCTTCCTGGAAGCGGTCAGTGGTCACGATGTCGGAGGGCAGGACCAGCCAGTCCGCCGCCGGGGTGCTCAGGAGTTCACCCAACGAGTCGAAGTGGTCCGGCTCCACCAGCGAGTTGCCGACCTCGAAGCCTTCGACGGCCAGGAAGCTGAAGCACATACCGCCGCCCACCAGCATGGCGTCCACCTTGGGTAGCAGCGCCCGGATCAGTGGAAGCTTGTCCGAGATCTTGGCGCCTCCCAGCACCACGGTGAACGGGTGGGGCGGGTCATCCATGAGAGTTCGGAAGACGGCTAGCTCGCGTTCGAGCAGCGGCCCGGCTGCTGATCTCAGCAGAGCGGACACTCGGGTGGTGGAAGCATGGGCTCGGTGAGCCGAGCCGAAGGCGTCCAGCACGAAGAAGTCGGCCCATTCGGCCAACTCCGACGCGTAATCGGGGTCGTTAGTGGTCTCGCCGGGATGGAAGCGGGTGTTCTCGAGCAGCACCACGTCGCCCGGACGGGCCTCACCGACCAGGCGCCCGGCGTCCTCGCCCACCGAGTCAGAGGCGGCGACAACCGGGAATCCACCTAGCTCCGAGAGTGCCCTCGCGACGGGCGCCATTCGCATCCCATCCGCCACGCAGCCCCGGGGCCGTCCCAGATGGCTGCAGAGGATGACCGATGCGCCCGCGTCACGGAGCTGGTTGATGGCAGGGAGCGCCGCTCGGAGGCGAAAGTCATCGGCCACGCGGCCGTCTCGCAGGGGAACGTTCAGGTCGGAGCGGAGCAGCACGCGGCGCCCGGACACCGAAAGATCCGCGACGGTCAAGAACTTCTCCACCAGCACCTTCTCTAGCCCTGATTATTCATGTTTCCGGCACACCGATGCGCATCAGGCCACGCCAACCTCATCACCGAGAAGCGCCCACCCTTCACCCGGGGGTGGATTCTACGCACGGCCGGAGATGGGCCGGTCAAGCCGGCCATGACGCCAAGTCGGATACATGGAGCCCTATTCCCTTCACCGGCATAACCCTCATCCATGAGTAATGGGGCTACTGCTCGACATCTCGATGCCGGATGGTGGCGTGATATCCCTGGTCCCCCAGCCACTCCCCCAGTTCCTCGGCGATGGCCACGGATCGGTGTCTCCCTCCCGTGCAGCCGATCCCGATGCTCACATAGGACTTGCCCTCCTCGCGGTAACGCGGGATCAGGAAGGAGAGCAGGTCACGGATCCTTACCAGGAAACCACGCGCATCTTCGGTGCCGAGCACGAAGGTCTTCACCTGCTCATCCCGGCCGGTGAGGAGACGGAGGCTGGGCGCCCAGTGAGGATTGGGGAGGAAACGTACATCGAACATCAAATCATTGTCGCGGGGCGTACCGTTCTTGAAACCGAACGAGGTCACCGCCAGGCGCATCGCATGCTCGTCCACCAGCGCCGACAGGTGACTCCCGAACCACTCTCGAAGCTGATGGACGTTGGTCTCGCTGGTGTTGATGTACATATCGGCTCGGAGCCGGAGGTCGACCATCATCTCGCGCTCAGCGGCGATCGAGTCGGCCAGGGTCGGCAATCCGAGGGGGTGGGGTCGGCGGTGCTCCTCGTAGCGGCGGATCAGGACGTCGTCGTCAGCGTCCAAGAAGACCAGCGTCATGCCGATACCGGACCGCTCCAACTGCTGGATATGGGTCTCGAGTTCGGTGAGCGGGAAGCCGCCGCGGCTGTCCAGGACTACGGCCAGGCGCCGGCCGCCGGCTCGCAGGTCGTTCAGCTCGACAGCTTGGCGGAGAAGGCAAGGGGGCAGGTTGTCGATCACGTAGAAGCCCAGGTCTTCGAGGACCTTGGCGCCGGTGGAGCGGCCGGCCCCGGAAAGCCCGGTCAGGACCAGCAAACGGGAACCGTGGCCCGTCGGGGAGGATACCGGGGCGTCGGGCTCAGCCATGGAGGGAAGCGTAGAGGTTCTCGGCCACCCGTTGTGGCACCACCTCGGCCAGCTGGCTCAGGCTGGCCTCGCGCATCTTCTTGACCGAGCCGAACGTCCGGACAAGGGCTTTCTTGCGAGCCGGCCCCACCCCGTCCACATCGTCGAGGATGGAATCGATCATCCGCTTTCCGCGGAGTTGGCGGTGGTACATGAGGGCGAAGCGATGGGCCTCGTCACGGACCCGTTGGAGCAGGTGGAGTGCGGGCTGGTCTCTCGGGATGACGATGGGCTCGACCTGGCCCGGGACGAAAACCTCCTCCATGCGCTTCGCGAGTCCGGCCACGGGTATGTCGAGATCGAGCTGGGCGAGCACCTCGACCGCCCTGGCGATCTGGCCCGGCCCCCCGTCGATCAGAACCAGTGATGGCGGGTAGGCGAACTTACCTCGTTCGGAAACGGGTTTGTCGAGATCGGCGAGATAGGCGGTGAAGCGCCGGCGAACGACCTCCTCCATGGAGGAGAAGTCATCCTGCCCGGTCACGGTCCGGATCCGGAACCTTCGATAGTCAGCCCGCCGGGGAAGCCCGTCTTCAAGGACCACCATCGAGGCCACGGTATGGCGCCCCTGGATCGTCGAGATGTCGTAGGCCTCGATCCGTAGCGGCGGCTCCGGAAGGGCGAGGGCGGTCTGGAGGCTGCGCAGGTCGCGGGCCCGGGCGTTGTGGTCCGACTGGCGCCTCAGCCGATGCCGCAGGAGAGCCTCGGAAGCGTTGGTCTTGGCGGTCTCCAGCAACCGGCGTTTGGGGCCCCGCTTGGGAGATCTGAGGTTTACCCGAGCACCCCGTCGCTGGGACAGGAGATCCGACCAGGGCTCGTCTTCGGGAGGCAGTGCCTCCACCAGGATGAGACGTGGCGGCGGCGAGGACTCATCGTAGAGATCCCGCAGCACAGTGGCGGTGACCTGGGAGGGCGTTACGTCCTCGACCTTGTCGAGGATGGACCCCAACCGTCCCACGATGCGGCCGTTGCGCACCTTGAGCACCTGGACGGAGGTCTCGAGATCGGTTTCGTCGGTGGCGATCAGGTCGAAGTCCTCGCTGCGGTCGGTGACCACCTCCTGGCGGGCCACCGCGCGCCTTACATCCTGAGCCTGGTCGCGCAGGCGGGCGGCTCGTTCATAGTCGAGTTGCTCTGACGCTTCGAGCATCCGGGCTTCTATGCGGTCGATCAGGTCGTCAGCGCTGCCCGAGAGCACCTGGTCCAGGCCGCTCACGTACCCGGCGTAAGTGTCCGGATCGACATAACCGACACAAGGCGCCGAACATCTCTCGATCTCGTACTCGATGCATGGCCTGCCCTTGAGTTCGTGACGCCGGAACACCGTATCGGAGCAGGTGCGGATGGGCAGCGATTTGAGCAGCAGGTCCAGGGTGTTGCGGATGGCATATGCATGGGCGAAGGGGCCGAAGTATTGGATGCCCTTGCGCTTCGCCCCCCGAACCACCCGGGCCCGCGGCCACCGGTCGGACCGGGTTAGGGCTAGGTAGGGGTAGCTCTTGTCGTCTCGCAGCCGGATATTGAAGCGGGGCCGGTGCTCCTTTATCAGAGAGAACTCCAGGAACAAGGCCGCTACCTCGCTGTCCACCACGATCCACTCCACCCCTTCGGACGCCTCGACCATGGCCCGGGTACGGGGGAGCAGATCCCCCGTGAAGTAGGTGGCGACCCGCTTGCGGAGAGAGTTGGCCTTGCCCACATAGTTCACCCGGCCGTGTCGATCACGGAACAGGTAGGCGCCGGGAGCGTCCGGTATCTCGGCCGGCAGGGGACGGTTCACAGGGAGCTTTCCATCGGCGTCGAACAGCCCATCAACCGAACGCGCCGAACCACCGGTGGTGGAGTTGCTTGTAGATGCCGGACTCGATGATGTCCAGAAGGGCCAGATCGATCCTCTCGCGTAGCTCGGTGTCGTCCTCGCCGACCATCAGCCCGTACTGGACCTTGTCGAACAGTGGGCCGACCGTGGTCACCTTGCCCTCGCCCAGGCGCGATACGTGGAACTGGAGAACCGGCGCGTCGAACACGACCGCATCGACCTCGCCCTGCGCCAACAGATCGTATGCATGGTCGACATCGTGCACTATGACCGGGCCGACGCCGATACCGGTCAGGTAGTCGTATCCGGCCGAGTCGTGGACGGTGGCGACGCGGTTACCCGGGAGATCGGTGGGTCCGTCGATGTGGCCTCGGAGCTCGTTCACCGCCAATGACGAGGCGATGGCGGCGGTGAAGCTGGCGAATACCAGGGTTCCGAGGGCGATCCAGATCAGGGCGAACGACCTGCCCCATTTTCCGCGGGCCACCTTGTCGCCGTAACCGACCGTACTCATGGTCACGACCGACCAGTAGAACGAGTCCCAGATGCCCCGGCGGTACGGCACCGCGAAGTCCGGGTTGTGCTTCCGTTCCAACCACCAGATCAGGTGCGCGGCAACCAGAACGGCAACCCCGAACACCACGAGCAGCCAGGGCAGGTCCGAATTCGTGATGGCTCGCAGGAAGACCAGGATGCGGCCCCATACCCCTTGGGATCCGCTGGTGGAGGTCATTATCGTGAGTCCGGTGTCGAGTAGCGGTAGCGAGAAGTCGATCACTTCTTCACGCGGGCCGGTGATGGCCACGCCCCCCAAACCCACGTCGGCGACCCCACGGTTGATGTCGTCCACCTGCTTGGCAACGGTGTCGACCGCGTAGATCTCGACCGTCATGCCGAGACGGGCGGCGATCAACTCCACCAGGTCAACCTCGAAGCCGTTATAGAGATCTGCATTGTGTTGGTCGTAGATGACGAAGGGCGGAAGGGCGCGGGCGGCCACTCGGAGCACCCCACCTGCGGCCCCAGGACCAACTCCGCTGCTGCCATCCAGCGCGATCGCCTCCGGATCGGCGGCTTCGATCCACTTCGACACAACGCCTGGGTGGCGGTCCACCCATTCTTGGGCGTGCCGGCGGATGTCCTCCGGATCGCCCGCGTCACGGACCATGTGGGCGTTCTGCTCGGAGATGTCCTCAAGCGGGATCACCACTTGCTCGAGTAGCCGGCGAACGGGCGGGTTCGCTTCGAGAAAGCCGGAGTTGGCCACGGCCCTGATGTCGTTGGGGGGCCATCCCACCTGGCACGGATCGTTGGCGCATCCCGCTATTCCCGGTATCGACGTTTGGTCGAGAAAGGCTGACTGGTCGGGAGGGAGGGACGGGAAGGGTGTCTCCAGCCACACCACGTCACGTCCGGGCACCAGCTCGCCGACGGTCCAGTTGGGAGTCCACGTGTAGTAGAGGACCGGCTGCCCGGCTTCGAAGCGGGTGATGGTCTCGGCTATCAGCGGGGAGTAGTCGCCCTGAACCTGCTCGACCGTGGCATCCAGTCCAAACACCTCCAGATGGTGGCTGATGACCTGGGAACAGGTCCACCCGGTCTGGCAACCGATCAGGTCGGCCCGCCCGTCTGCGTCCAGGTCGAAGAGCGCGGCGACCTGGGGATCGGCCAGGTCTCCGAGGTTGGTTATGCCGTGCGCCCCGGCCGTGGCCGCATCTATGAAATAGCCTTGGAGCGCACCCGCGTCGACCTGCGTCCCGACCCGCTCCACGAGATCCGCTTCGATGAGACCGTCGTGGGTAGGGAACCATCCGTTCACCCAGAGATCGATCTCCCCGGCAGCCACAGCGCGGTAGAAGTCCGGGTTCTCCATGGTGACCGGGCCCTCCACGCGATACCCAAGCCGCAGGAGTAGGAGACGGTACACCTCGGCCTGGAACCAACCGGTGTCCCAGGTCGCCCGGGCCATCCGCACCGTCTTCGCTTCTACCGGATCCTCCTCCGGCTGGCCTAGCGCAGGGAGGACCGTTCCCATGGCCAGCAGTGCCAGAGCCGTTAGCGAGCAGACGATCAGGGTGCGGCGCACGATGGTCTCCGGTAGTGGTTGAGCCCAGGCTAGTGGTCGGTCTGTGGAATGGCGCTGTGGTGTGTCTTCGGTAGCAGTGTTCCTCGCGGCCCGCTGACGAGGGCGTACCGGTACCGGTAGCGGTACGTTTGAGGAAGCGGAATACAGCGACGGGACGCCGATGACCGCCAGAAAACACCAAGGTGTTTCACAGACCGACGCTAGCTACGTTTCCATCTCTCCTCACCGAACAAATACCTGGGTTTCCCCGATCACCCGGTCCCCTTCCTTGTATCGTGAACAGGCACAGGTCTAGTCGCGCCGAAAACGGCTGCGGAACTGGCAGGCAACTGAAAGGAGGCCCGTATGGTCATGAGCATCGGGAGGAGGCGCGATGGCTGAGAAGAAAGGCCACGACCAGGATCTCGACCTCACCAAGATCTCCGAGGCTTACGAGGACTGGGAGAAGGACCGGGAACGCCGCCGCGAGGATGCCATCCGGCATCGGGCGCGTTTCGAAGGTCTTCAGGTCGATCCCGACATCGACTTCTACCCGGAGGTAGCCGACCGGGAGCCCGGCGACAAGAACATAGTCAAGTGGGGATTCGACATACATCCCCAGGTGACATTCTCTGCCGCCGGCTTCTTGCTGATCTTCATCGCCGCCACCCTGATCTTCCCGGATCAGGCAGCCGGGGTGTTCAGCGCCATCCTCAACTTCATCAACGAGAAGGTGGGCTGGCTGTACATAATCTCGTTCAACATCTTCATCGGGGCCGCGCTCTACTTCGCGTTGGGCAGGTACGGCAAGATCAGACTGGGCGGTCCGGCGGCTCTAGCGGAGTTCTCCACTCCCGCCTGGTACGCCATGTTGATCTCCGCCGGTCTCGGTATCGGGTTGATGTTCTGGGGTGTGGCAGAGCCGATCTTCCACCTGACGTCACCACCTCCCCTCTTTGACGTAGAACCCTTGACGACGGGCGCGGCCAGAGCGTCCCTAGCGACCTCCTACCTCCACTGGGGGATACATGGATGGGCGCTGTACGGCCTGGTAGCCCTCGCCTTGGGGTTCTTCGCCTACAACCGGGGACTTCCTCTGACCTTCCGATCGGTGTTCTACCCGATCCTGGGTCCGAGGATCTACGGCGGATGGGGTAATGCGATCGACGTGCTCACCGTGGTGGCCACACTCTTCGGACTAGCCACTTCGCTGGGGTTCGGCGCCTCACAGGCTGCCGCGGGCCTGCACAAGGTCTTCGGTGTCCCGGACAATCTGGGGGTCCAGATACTGCTCATCGCAGGTATCACGGGGCTTGCCACCATCTCAGTTGTGGCCGGCCTGGACGCCGGGGTCAAGAGGCTCAGCGCGCTCAACGTATGGCTGGCCGCGGCCTTCCTGGTTTTCGTGCTGGCGGTGGGCCCGACCCTGCTGGTCCTCTCGCTGTACGTGGAGAGCATCGGCGTCTACATACAGATACTGCCGGAGTTCTCGTTCTGGAACGCCGCATTGCTCGACACCCAGTGGCAGCAGTGGTGGACCATCTTCTACTGGGGATGGTGGATCTCCTGGTCCCCCTTCGTCGGCATGTTCATCGCCCGGATCTCCAAGGGGCGCTCGGTGCGGGAGATGATCATCGGTGTGATCGTCCTTCCCTGCCTGCTGTGCTTCCTCTGGTTCGCGGTGTTCGGCGGAGCGGCCATGAATCTGCAGATGACCGGAACGGACATTGCGACCGCGGTCAACGACAACGTGGCGACCGCCCTGTTCGTGATGCTGGAGTCCTTCCCATGGACCTTCTTCGTCTCGATCATCGGCATCCTGTTGCTGATCTCGTTCTTCGTCACCTCGTCGGACTCGGGATCACTCGTGGTGGACCACCTGACGTCGGGCGGAAAGCTCGACTCACCCAAGCCACAGCGTGTCTTCTGGGCGTTGATGGAAGGCCTGGTAGCGATAGTGCTGCTGATCGGGGGTGGCCTGTCGGCCCTCCAGACGGCTGCCGTGGCTACCGGACTGCCCTTCCTCTTCGTGCTCCTGATCATGCTGTGGAGCCTGAAGAAGGCCTTCGACGAAGAGCTCGACCTTCTGGAGAGCCACTACGACGAGGCCATCTTCCAAGCCCAGCACAGCGGCTTGATCGAGCGACTGGGAAGAGGAGGTGAAAAGTGATCAAGAGATCGAGCACACTGATCGCCGCTGTCGCGGCTTTCGTGCTGGTGCTCTCGGCCTGTGCCGTAGAGGACGACGGTGGGCCTGTGGCCATAGCCCGGGCCAACTGGAGTTCCGGCTACATGCAGGCTGCCATCTATGCGCAGCTGATCGAGGAGCTCGGGCACGAGGTCACCGATCCGGCGGCCGCCACCCTTAGCCCCTACTCGTTCTATCCGGCGCTGGCCGCCGGTCAGTACGACCTGTGGGCCAACGGATGGTTCCCCCCCCACGACATCTACCTGGAAGGAGAGAACGTCACCGGCCAGGCGGTCGACCTGCCCATCGAACCGGTGGGCTGGGAGGTGGCCCAAGGGGCTGCGGACGGCCTGATGATCGACAAGGCCTCGGCTGACAGCATGGGAATCACATCGATGGACGGTGTGGCCGCCAATGCCGGCGCCTTCGACGTCGACGGCGACGGCAAGGCCGACCTGTTCGGATGCAACGTCGGGTGGGGATGCGAAGTCGCCATCAACGAGATGATTGCTGACAGCAGTTGGGGTTCCAGGGTCGAGCAGGTCTCCGGAAACTACGACGAGTTGGCTCAAGGCGTGGTGGACAAGGTAGCGGCCGGTGAATCGGCCCTGTTCTACGCTTGGACGCCAAACTGGACGAACACCGTCCTGGTGGACGGGCAGAACGCGGTCTGGGTACATTCAGCGGTCAATGACATCCGGGCAGTGGCCAACACCAACTTCTTGGATAGGAACCCGGACATCCGCCGTCTCCTCGAGGTGGTGGCGATTCCGCTGGGCGATATAGCGGCTCAGAACGCCAAGATGGCCGCAGCCGACGACTATTCCGAGGCTGATGTCGAGGCTGACGCCGCGGCCTGGATCGCCGACAACCGCGACCAGGTCGACAGTTGGCTGGCATCGGCGCGTGCCGCCGGCTGATAGGTCGAAACCGAGACAGCAAAACAGCTAAAGAAGACCCGGCTCCTCGCCCCATTCGAGAGGAGCCGGGTCTTCGCGTCACGGGACGCGTTTTCCGCTCTCGGTCAACTCTCGCCGCCATCGGAGCGCCATAAGGTGGGGAATGTCACGGTGCTTGGCGAGGATCGGATCCCTGGAAGCGGTCCGTGAACCCATCCCTTGCTCCAGGACCGCCTCGAGCGACCACCCGGCCGAAGCGGCCTGGGTCAGCAACGTTCCGATGGGTCGGTGCCGGAACTCGATGGTCTGATTACCGGCGGGTTCGAAGCTCTTCCCCGGGCTGAGGTAGCGGCCGAACCGCCACAGCAACTCGCCGTCGGTCTGATCGATCACCGGCCCGGACCGCGGCGCCGTGTAGACAGGATGGTTGATGACGATCGTCAGCGAGCCGCCGGCGCGGGTGACCCGGGCGGTTTCGGCGAAGAAACATGCTGAGTCGTCGATATGCTCCAGCGCCAGTACGGCGTAGGCGCCATCCACCGCCGCGTCGCGTACGCATGCCAGGTCGGGAAGCCGCTTGAGGAACACCGGATGGCGCCCGGAGGCCACACGGGCCAGCTCGACATTGATGTCGACGCCAACCACCCTGACGCTCTGAGCCGCCACCCTCTCGCCGATGCGCCCGTCCCCGCAGCCCAGATCCAGCAACACCTGCCCACTCCGTGGCCGGAATACTTCGAGGAAGAGTGGAACTACCTCCTCCCGGTAAGCGGGATCATCTACTTCCACCAGCCACCACGCGGCTAGCTCGTCCCAATCGTCCGTCTGTTCAAGTTTCCCTGGCGTTCTCATGGCCATCCATTCTCATCACCGGCGGTCCCGGCGCGGGTGATCGCGGCTATTGCCACCGTCGGGATCGCTCCGGTCTTACCAGATGACCGCGGTTCCGAATTGGCCGAACGCACGGTCCTTGGTCACCAGGATGAGTGACTCCATCTCGCTCTGGGCGGCCAGCATCCGGTCGAACGGATCGCGATGCTCCGCCGCATAGGCGCCGGCGCGGAGACAGTGCGTGTACGTGATGGCGAGATGACGGAACTCATCCGCCGTGACCAGTTCATGGAAGCGATCGATGGCGTCAGGAGCATGGTCCAGGCGGCCGAGCCGTCGCAAAGTTGCGATTTCCCAAGCGCTGGCCGCGCTCGCGAAGACCTCGGATGTCCCATCGGCAATGGAACTCCGGGCCAGGGCCGAGAGGCCGGGGTTGTCGGTCCACCACCAAAGCAAGGCATGCGTGTCGAGGAGGATCCGCATCATCCCCGGTCCCAGGCATCGAGTTCGCCCGGGGGCAGGGGCAGGAGTATTTCCGGGCCGACGGTCTGGTCGGCCAGCCGGCCGGGACGGCGGCCCACATCGGCCGGAGGAAGAGGTCCCAGCACGGCATAGGGCTTTCCTGCCTTGGCGAGGATGATCTCCTCTCCGGCATGGGCACGATCCAACAGCTTCGACAAATGCGTCTTGGCCTGATGCACGTTCACGGTCACGGTCATACGAGTTGGTCCTCCCACATGCTCGTCCACTATAGACTAAGTTCGTGAACTAAGTTCAGACTGCAGGCAGCCGCTCTGCTGATAAATGACAACTTGCTGCCCCTCAACGGTTCGTATGCCTGGATGATCGCCTGGCCGAAGCGGCCGGACCGGAGGGTCTACGAATTGTTGACCAGGACTCCCTCTCTTACGAGAGCACATCCCGCAGGAACTTGCCGGTGTAGGACTCGGGCACGGCGGCTACCTGCTCGGGGGTCCCCGACGCCACGATCCGACCGCCCTCATCGCCCCCTTCCGGGCCGAGGTCGATGATCCAGTCGGCAGAGCGCACCACGTCGAGGTTGTGCTCGATCACCACCACCGTGTTGCCGGTGTCCACGAGGCGATGGAGTACTTCGAGGAGCTTACGAGTGTCCTCGAAGTGGAGTCCGGTTGTGGGTTCGTCGAGGATGTAGAAGGTGTTGCCGGTGGCCCGCTTACCCAGCTCGGATGCCAGCTTCACCCGCTGGGCCTCCCCGCCCGAGAGGGTCGGGGCGGGCTGGCCAAGACGGATGTAACCGAGGCCGACATCGCAGATGGTCTGGACGATCCGGGAGATCGGAGGCTGCGCCTCGAAGAACGAGAGCGCTTCCTCGGCGGGCATGTTCAAGATGTCGGCGATCGACCGGCCTTTCCAGAGCACCTCCAGGGTGTCCCGGTTGTAGCGCCGGCCCTCGCACACCTCGCACATCACATAGACGTCCGGCAGGAAGTGCATCTCGATCCTGATGTTGCCGTCGCCCCGGCAGGCCTCGCAACGCCCGCCCTTGACGTTGAAGGAGAAGCGCCCCGGCAGGTAGCCGCGGGCCCGGGCCTCCGGCGTGGAGGAGAACAGCTTGCGGATCCGGTCGAATACCTTCGTATACGTGGCGGCGTTCGAGCGGGGCGTGCGGCCGATGGGCGACTGGTCGATGTTGATCACCTTGTCGAGGTGCTCGGCCCCTTCGATGCGGCGATGCCGTCCGGGAACGGCCCGCGAGCGATACAGCCGGCTGTGGAGGCCTTTCGACAGTATCTCCTGGACCAGAGAGGACTTGCCGCTCCCGGACACGCCCGTCACGGCTATCAGCTTGCCCAAGGGGAGATCCACATCGATGTTCCGCAGGTTGTTCTCGGCGGCGCCGATCACCTTGAGCGACCGCCCGTCTCCGTTGCGACGCCGCTCGGGTATGGGGATGTGCCGGTGCCCTGCCAGATAGGCGCCGGTCAGCGATTCCGGCTCGGCCAGGAGGTCGGAGAGGCCCCCCTGAGCCACTACGTGCCCGCCACGCTCCCCCGCTCCCGGGCCGAGGTCGACCACATGATCGGCGGTCCGGATGGTCTCCTCGTCATGCTCGACCACGATCAGGGTGTTGCCGAGATCGCGGAGCCGGAGCAGCGTCTCGAGAAGCCGCCGGTTGTCGCGCTGGTGGAGACCGATGGAAGGCTCATCGAGCACGTAGAGAACGCCGACCAGTCCAGAGCCGATCTGGGTTGCGAGGCGGATGCGCTGCGCCTCGCCTCCGGAGAGGGTGGCGGCGCCACGGTAAAGGGTCAGGTACTCGAGGCCCACATCGAGGAGGAAGCTAAGGCGCTCGCGTATCTCCTTCAGTACCGGCGCGGCGATGGTCGCATCCCGTTCACCGAACTCGAGCCGGTCGAGTGCATCGAGGGTGCCCCGGATCGACCGGTTGCAAACCTCGAAGATGTTCATCCCCCCCACGGTGACTGCCAGCGATACCGGGTTGAGCCGGGCGCCGGAGCAGGTCGGGCAGGGTACCTGGCGCATGTACTCCTCGTACACTGACCGGGCACGGTCCGACTCGGTCTGTTCGTGACGCCTGCGGAGCACCGGAATGACCCCTTCGTACTTGGCCCGGTAGCGCCGCCGCCGGCCGAAGCGGTTGGTGAAGGACACCTGGATCCGGAGGTCTCCGGTGCCGTACAGCACAGCCTGCTGATGCTCGAGGTCGAGTTCTGAGAACGGGGTGTCGACATCGAATCCCAGCGTCCTGGCCAGACCGTTGAGGAGATGCTGGTAGTAGCGGTTGCTGTTCCCCGCCCATGGGGCGAGCGCACCATCCGCTATGGAGCGCTCGTCATCGGGCACGACCAGGCGGGGATCCACCTCGAACCTGGTTCCGATGCCGGAGCAGGCCTCGCAGGCGCCGTAGGGGCTGTTGAAGGAGAACGACCGGGGCTCCAACTGGTCGAAAGAGATACCGCAACTGTCGCAGGAGAGATGCTGGCTGAAGGTCAGCTGGGGTCCGTCGATGATGTCGATCACCGCGATGCCGCCGGCCAGTCCCAGAGCAGTTTCCAGAGAGTCGGTGAGGCGGCGCACATCTCCACTGCCCGCTACCAACCGGTCGACCACCACCTCGATGGTGTGGGTGTAATAGCGGTCGAGACGGATGGACTCTTCCAGGTCCATGATGTCACCGTCGACCCGGGCCCGGCTGAAACCCTGGCGGGACAGATCTCGGAACAGCTCCTCGTACTCCCCCTTCCGGCCCCGGACGATCGGCGCCAACACCTGGAAGCGGGTCCCGCCCTCGAGTTCGGCTATCTGGTCGACGATCTGCTGGGGGGTCTGGCGCGCCACCACCTTCCCGCATTGGGGACAGTGGGGTATCCCGATACGGGCGTACAGGAGGCGGAGGTAGTCGTGTATCTCGGTGACGGTGCCGACCGTGGAACGGGGATTCCGGCTGGCGGTCTTCTGGTCGATCGAGATGGCCGGCGACAGGCCCTCGATGAAGTCCACATCGGGCTTATCCATCTGCCCCAAGAACTGACGGGCATAGGCGGACAGGCTCTCCACATAGCGGCGCTGGCCCTCGGCGTAGATGGTGTCGAACGCAAGGCTGGACTTTCCCGACCCGGACAGGCCGGTAAAGACGATGAACCTCTCACGGGGGAGTTCGATGGAGATGTCCTGGAGGTTGTGCTCGCGTGCTCCGCGAACGATGAGCTTGTCTCTGGTCATGAAGCCCGGGCGGTTCGGCGCAGGGGAAGCGGGATGCCCGGCCATCCTAGTGGTTGGCTGTGACCAGCCCCTCAAGCCAGGCGATGGGCGGCACGTGGAGATCTGACCAACAGGTCCTAGTCGACCGCCGGCCAGTCCGTGCCATACCGTTGCAGCTTTGAGGCCACGATTGCTTCTCTTCGTACCAGCGACGCGATCTGGCCTGGTGAAGCGACCATCGATTCCAAGTCAGCCTTATCGAGGATCATGATCGTCAGGGCGGTGTGGCGCATCACCTCCTGGGCGTAACTGCGCGCAGGCTCGGTAACAGATGCGTTGGCAAATATGAGCACGATGCCGGCCTTCGTAACCAGGGAGATGCCTACTTCCTTGGCGACGTCTTCGAGTCTCACCGGTCGCGACGGGGTGTTCTTGCACTGAACCTGCCACCGTGTGGGGATGATTCCGAGCACCCCGGCCAGGAGCACGTCAACCTCGGCATGAGCGGTCTCGTCGGCGGCTCGCTTCCGCCAGGCGACGAAGCGAAGCCCGAGGAGCCGCATCACCCAGACGGCAAGCGCCTCAAGGGCTTGCCCCTTGATGTGGCTGTCCTTCGAATTCAGGTCGGCCTTTATGTCCTCAGGTCGGCGCTGGTAGTAGGCCGTCAATGGTGCGTCCAAGTACTGGACAGCGTTTTCGATGAATGCCTTCAGCACGTTGGCGTCGAAGTCAACAGTCGTTCGCAACAGCGAGGTCTTACCTCCCGCCGTTCCTCTCGTCTCGTAATCGATCAGTCCAGCCTGCCGTAGCGGTTCGAGAAAGGTCTTGGGCAGATTGGCCCTATCCAAGCGCCTGCCATGGATCATTTCGGCTAGATCGCGTACGTCGGCCGCCGGATACCAATCCTCGGGTGCGATCCGGCTAAGAGCCTCAACGAATGCTCTTTGTTCCGTGGTCAGACTGACCAGTGCGGCGATGCCTCGGTCGCTCATCCCCACCATGCGCTCCTTGGCCTCAAGATTCACATCCCAGATGTGGCGGCCTCGTTTTTTCGGGAACACGCCCGCCTCGGCCAGCCACATCCGCAGACTGTTGATGGCGGTATTGTGGACACCCACCGGGAATCCCTGGTCAGTCAGGTAGCCGGCCAATGAGTCTCCGGTTACCTTCAGCCCGTCCTCAGCCATCTGTTGGGCTGCCTCCACAACTCGAATGCCTCCCAGGCTGAGCATGATGTGTCGCGCGAAGGCATCATGTACTGCTTGGGGCGACAGAGTTACCAGATCATGGGCTAGCTCGGTTGCTTCATAGTCGGTGTCGAGGAGGCCGTACTGGACAGCGGCTTCGAGCGGGAGGGAGCTCCGACGCCGCGTTGGAGCCTTGCTGACCTCTTGCTTGCGTACCCGCCCGCTCCAGACAGCGTTCTCCATGGCCGGTTTGTCGCCGCTGAACCTGATGATCGCCTCAAGAAAAGCACTTAGGTCGATCAGGTTCGGGGTGAATTGGCTGCCTACCGGAATGGCGCTTGGCGTTGAAGGAATCTAGTGCTCCAAGACTGATTAAGACAAGAATAGACCGAGAAACGTCTGTGTTAGGTGCGAGACGCGACTCAGGCGGACGCTCGCTGACGTATTCGATACTGACGTCCGCCATCCTCGGCGAGTGGTGCGAGCCCATCGGAGGTGTCCCACAGTAAGCCCGGGCGTGGGATCCTGTACCAATCCTTGGCCGGTCGTGAACTGGATGAGGCTTCCTCGAAACGACCGAGGGCGCCGTCCAAGTAGTTCTCTTCGAGCTCGCCGCACAACCAGCGGCGTGATAGGCGTTCGCATACCTCGCCGGTGACGCAGCTACCGGCGAACGGGTCCACTACGAAGTCATCTTCGTCGGTCAGCATGCGGACGAAGTATTCCGGAAGGTCGGCCGGGAAGCGGGCTGGATGCGGGGCAATGCCCTGCTCCTCGCAGTACCTGAGGTACTTGCTGTTGCTCTCCGTGTTCGGTAGGGCGAGAAGGTTGGGCGGTATGGATGCACCGTTGTTCTTGGCGAAGTTCTGGCTTATATCGTGGCCGGAGGGTCGCGTCTTAGACCGGTATCCATTGCGGAGCAGTGTCTTCATCGCCTCACTATAGGGTTGGAGCACTCTACGGTTGTCTGCTTTGGGCCAGGGGGTCTTCGCCAGCCACCAGACGGTGTTCACCGCATCCTTGACGCGCACCCGGCGGACCGTGACCCATTCGGCGGGCGTTGGTAGCTTGGACGGGTTCCACCAGAACATCTCCTGGGCTAGGTGGAGTCCCAGTTCCTCCACCAGCATGATCACCAGCTTGAAGTGGTACAGGCTCCGGGTCGGCGAGCCCCGATTCCATGATCCCCCGATGTCGATCACCAGGCTGCCGGAGTCCTTGAGCACCCTCGCGAACTGCTTACCGAAAGGTCTGAACCAATCGAGGTACTGATCGGCGTCCGCGTTTCCATAGTCCTTCTTGCGGACCAGCGCGAACGGGGGACTGGTGACGATGAGATCGACGGACGATGAGGGAAGGTCATCAAGAATCTCGATCGAGTCGCCCAGAACCATCCGGCCAAGATCCGTGGAGAAGTACTCCGTCGGTGCGTCGGGGTGATGCTCTAGCAGGTCTTTGCTCATGGTTCCAAGGTACCGACCGGGTGTGACAAGGCTTCCGTACCATCACCCTACCATTGGAATCACATCCATGTAAGAACAGCTGTGTAAGACGGTGAGACGGCGCTCCAGGCAACGACTGCCAGGCTCGGTGACTACCGGGTTACCTCGCTCAGTTCCTTCATCTCGCGCTTGAGTTCGGTTACCTCGTCTCTGAGGCGAGCGGCGTATTCGAAGCGGAGTTCCCGGGCGGCTTCTCTCATCTCGTCCTCGAGGCTCTGGATCAGGCGACCCAGGTCCTCGCCGGCCAGCTCCACCGGGGAGTTCACCTCCATCGAGCCCAGGCTCCTGTCCCGGCGGCGGGATGATGACGGTGCTGATGACACCAACTCGAGGATGTCGGACACCTTCTTACGGATGGTCTGGGGGTCGATGCCGTGCACCTCGTTGTAGCGCACCTGAAGGTGGCGCCGACGGTTGGTCTCCCCGATGGCGGCCCTCATGGAATCGGTCAGATCGTCCGCGTACATGATCACCCGGCCCGAGACATTCCGGGCCGCCCGGCCGATGATCTGGATCAGGCTGGTCTCGGAGCGGAGGAAGCCTTCCTTGTCAGCGTCCAGGATCGCCACCAACGACACCTCGGGCAGGTCCAATCCCTCCCGGAGCAGGTTGATGCCGACCAGCACGTCGTAATCCCCCAAGCGCAGCTCGCGTAGCAGCTGGACCCGTTCGAGGGTGTCGATCTCCGAGTGGAGGTAGCGAGCCCGGACCCCCATCTCCAGGAGGTAGTCGGTCAGATCCTCCGACATCTTCTTGGTCAGCGTCGTGACCAGTATCCGGTTGCCCAGCACAGCCTGGTCCCGGATCTCCCCGATGAGGTCGTCAATCTGACCCTTGGCGGGCCTGACCACCACTTCGGGATCGATCAGTCCGGTGGGCCGGACTATCTGTTTCACGATGTTGTCGGAATGCCGTCGCTCGAAGGGGCTGGGCGTGGCTGACATGAAGATCACCTGGCCGGTCTTCTCCAACCACTCATCGAATCGCAGCGGCCGGTTGTCGAGCGCCGAAGGCAGGCGGAAGCCGTGCTCCACCAGCACGTCCTTGCGGCTCCTGTCCCCCTCATACTGGCCATGAAGCTGCGGGATGGCCACATGGCTCTCGTCGATGATGGTCAGGAAGTCGTCCGGGAAGTAGTCCAGCAACGTGTAGGGCGCCTCCCCCGGTTTCCTACCGTCGATATGGCGGCTGTAGTTCTCGATCCCGGAGCAGAACCCCACCTCGCGGATCATCTCCAAGTCGTATGTCGTGCGCATGCGAAGCCGTTGCGCTTCAAGTAGTTTCCCCTGTTGCTCCAGCTCCGCCAGCCTGTCCCGGAGCTCTGCCTGGATACCCACCATCGCCCGCTCCAGGCGCTCCTCCGAGGCGGCGTAGTGGGTGGCCGGGTAGACCCACAGCTCCCTCATCTCGTCGATGATCTCACCGGTCACGGGGTTGATACGGACGATGCGCTCCACCTCATCACCGAAATACTCCACCCGGGCGATGGTCTCCTCGTAGGCGGGAAAGACCTCGAGGGTGTCGCCCCTGACGCGGAACCGCCCCCGCACCAGGTTCACCTCGTTGCGCTGGTACTGGATGTCCACCAGCCGGCGGATGGCATGCTGGAGCGGGAACTCGACGCCTCGGATCAACCGCAGGACCTGCCCTGCGTACTCGTCGGGATTGCCCAGGCCGTAGATGCAGGACACGCTGGCCACGATCACCACATCGTCCCGGAACAGCAGCGACGATGTGGCGGCGTGGCGGAGCCGGTCTATCTCGTCGTTGATGGTGGCGTCCTTCTCGATGTACGTATCGGTCTGGGGGATGTAGGCCTCAGGTTGGTAGTAGTCGTAATAGGAGACGAAGTACTCCACCCGATTGCCGGGGAAGAACTGGCGGAACTCGGAGGCCAGCTGAGCGGCGAGGGCCTTGTTCGGAGCGATCACCAGAGCAGGACGTTGAGCCTGCTCGATCGTCCAGGCGATGGTGGCGGACTTTCCGGAGCCGGTTATGCCCAGCAGAGTCTGGAACGCATCGCCGCGCTCCACGCCTTCTGCCAGCGCCGCGATGGCGGCAGGTTGATCACCGGCCGGGTTGAAGTCCGAAACCACCGCGAAATCCGCCACGCCGTCGATCCTACAGCGTGGGCGGGACATCGACCGGTGGAGGCATCGCGGGCCGGCCAATCCACGCCCCTCTAGACGGTTAGTTGCAAGGGGTGGTTAGTGGTCGTAGGCGATGAGGGAGCGGGCTGGTCCGGGCTGGTTGGTGGTTTGGTTGTGCCATATCGTGGCTGTGATCGCTAGGAGACGTTGTAGGATGCGTGCTATGACACCTGGTTTGGTTCGTCCGCCGTGCTGTTCGAGATCCAACTGGGTTTTGAGGGTGTTGTTGACCGACTCGATGATTTGGCGGAACGGGCGTAGGAACCGCCGTCCCGGCCGTGGTTTCTCTCTGTTGGTAGCGGGACGGATGAGGGTGATACCGGCCTCGTTGAGTGTGTTCTCGAACGTCGCCCGCCGGTATCCTTTGTCCGCGATGATGGTCTGGGCAGGGCGGGCGAGGCGGCTGTGGGCCAGCATTTCGAGGGCGATTCGGCGTTCGTCTGTGGTGGCCGGAGCCGGCGCCCAGGTAATGGGCAATCCTGATGCGGTGGCGACGAGGTGGAGGCGCAGACCCCAGAAGTATCGGGAGCGCGACGCGCAGTAGCCGTATTCTGCCCAGCCGGCCAACTCGGAACGCTTCGCGGTTTGGCGGCTGCGGCCGCACTCGACCGGTGTCGAGTCCACCAACCACAGACTATCGTGGAACGACGGAGAGACCCGGCTGAGATGGTTGATGATATGTTGCATCATCCGGCTGCTGCGCCGCAGCCGCTTGTTATAGGCCGGCCGTGTCGGTAGGTAGGGGAACCAGGCTCTCAGATGCGCATGCGCGTAGCGCAGGAAACGGGCTTCGGATGTGTATCCCAAAAGAGCCTGTATGACCGCCAGGGTCACCAACTCAGCATCCGACAGCTTCGGGACGATCCCCACCGCGGGCCGCTCGGGCGCCCATTCGGGATGGTCCACCAACAGATCGTCCACAGTCACATACAATGCAGTCGCGAGGGTGTCCAGGTCCGGGCCCATTCCAGGTCCTCCAAGGATCGGGGAAGTTTTACACCCCGGATCTTGGACCCCTCAAGCCCCCAAACCGTGGATTTACCACCCGCACCCCTTGGAACTACTCATCTAGGAGCCCACCACATTTCCTCATGCCAGACGCCACCACACCGCTACAACCACCAAGACATGACCCTCTAAACGCGCTCGGCTATCTTGCTCGTATGGGTCGAGCCACCTGCTGCTCCTACCTCCGTTCAAGTACGGCAGCGACGCTCATCCATCTCATTCGGGCGTTGCCCTCTGAGATGCCACGGCTGCCTTAGACCATGACCATGAGAGGCAATGGAACCCGAAGGGCTGGTGGCTCTACCGCTTTCCCCCAGGATCAGACACGACTGAAACTACGTTACGACGCGGTGTGCAGCGTCTGCCAGATGGCCTTGCCGCGCGGACGGTGGGCACATTGGTCTCGTTCAGCAAAACGAGCGTGGTGCCTTGATTGCGGCCCTTCCCCGAAACCGCCGTCACACAGGACCGTCAGTGAGCCCGCGCTACCCACTGCTGAGGTCGGTCGTCAAGCCGCGTGGCAGCAGTTGTGTGATTACACGCGACTGTGTCTGGAGGCGGAGGCTGCTGACGGAATCGAGCGTTTCGCGAACAAGCAACGTACGTGGTGGCGCCACGGTGGCAGTTTCGAGGGGTTGATCGTCGGTACCGCGGAATCGGTAGCTGCCCCCCAGCGGTTAGTAGGCACCTTTGCAGGGACTGCTGCCGACGAACTTCCACAGTTTGTTTACGGCTGGCCGACCCTGGTATTTCCTGGCGAACGACGGTATGACTCCGTTGCGCCGCTGTTCAGAGTAACGGTGGAGCCGGAGAGGACCCCTGACGGTCGTTGGATCCTGAACGCTGTGACCGAACCCGAGTTCAACACGGCCCTGGCTTCCGTGGCGCGCTTCGACCGAGCTACGGTCGACCATTTGGCGGATGAACTCGACGAGGGGATTCCGTTTGGCGACGAGGCGTCCTTGGTCACTCTTGCGAACGACTTGGCTGCCCGTCTCGATGTCGACGTGCGCACGGCACCCGAGCCGGCACGACTGAATGGTTACCTCACACGACGCGACGGTCTATACAACTGCGCCGTGACGATCAAGGCCAAGGGCCAGTACTTGGGGGGCGTGATTAGAGAACTCCGGTTGCTCCGTGACAAGACCGATTGGCCAGAGACGGCGGCAGCTTTTCTCCTACGTGGGACTTCCGAGAATCTCCGCCGCTCCAGCGATACAGTCGTTGTTTCACCGATAACAAGTAATTATTCCCAAGAGGATGCTCTCGAGCGGCTATCGGTGGACCCGATCACGGTCATAACCGGGCCGCCCGGCACTGGCAAGACGCAACTCGTGGTCAATGCGGTATCGGACGCGTGGGCAAGAGATGAGACCATCCTGGTCACTTCGGTGAACAACGCTGCCGTGGATGTTCCGACCGAACGGGCGACAGACGCAGTATGTCCAGGACTCCTCCTACGCACCGGCAACCGAGATGCACGGGAAAGCGTTGCGCAGCAGGTCCATGAAGGGACTACTTGGGCAACAGAGCAACGCCGATCGCACCCAGCGGCGGCACGAGATGCGCATGAGACCGTGACAACAAGCCGCCGCCGGTTTCTTGACAACCTAGCCGAGTTGTCACAGATCGACACCCAACTGATTCCTCTGACCGTGGACGTCGAAGAGAAGCGCCGACGAGCTGAGACGAAGATCAGAGAGATCTGGGGAGACCGTGGGCCAGATGGTGTCCCACCCCTGTCGAGAAGAGACGAGCGACGGATTCCCAAGCTGGAGGGCCGACATCTCCTGGCTAGAAGGGCGATTCGGAGGATGCGGGCCAAGTACCGCCTGCAGCCCGATACTCCCCTGCTGGACCTTCTCCGCTATGCCGAGGCAGAGGAAGCCACCAAGAAAGCCACAGACAAGCTGGACATCAGCGAGGGACGCCGGGGAGGATTTGAGTGACAGATTGGGCAACATTGCTGAACAATTGTCGGAACACGACCGGAAGTGGGAGGAAGCCAGTAGACGCAGGGTCGTAGCCGAGGTGGCGGAAGCCGTCAGAAGCGCCGCCGTTGTGCTGGATCAGACATTCGGCTATGCCCCGTCGCGCGCGCGGGCTTTCCGTAGGGCGGTGGGTCTTGGGCTCAGCCACTTCAAGGGATGGGGCTGTACGGCGTTGTCGGCCTCTGCCAACTTTCCTCGAAGAGCAGGCATCTTCGACTTGGTAGTAATTGATGAGGCGAGCCAATGCACCGTCGCCTCAGTTCTCCCCCTCCTCTATCGAGCCAAACGCGTGGCTGTGGTCGGGGATCCACGACAGCTCCAACCTGTTGTGACCGTCAGCCCGCGCCGGCTCGCGGCTATCGCAGCCGCAGCAGGTTATGACCTCGAGGATCTCGAGGAGCGAGGCCTTGACCACGCGGCTTCCGTCTACGAGGCGTTTGACGCGCTGTCGCCAAGGCCAGCAGTATTCCTCGACGAGCACTACAGATGCCACCCTCGGATAGCCGCCTGGTTCAATAGGACGTTCTACCGGGGCAGGCTATCGGTGCTCACCGACATCACAGAAACACACACCAACGGTGGCATCACATGGCTGGATGCGGAGGGTATCGCCGCCCGAGGCCACAACGGAAGCTGGTTGAATGAAGCCGAGGCGCAGTTGGCAGTGTCGCAACTTCGGAAAATGCTTGCCACGCCATCCTCTCTCACGGTCGGATTCCTATCGCCGTTCCGAGGTCAAGCAAAGCTAGTAGACCGCCTCCTGCGACAACACACCTCGAACGAGACCTTGCGCGCGGCAGCCTTCAAGGCCGGCACGGCTCACGCCCTACAGGGCAACGAACGGGACATCATCGTGTTCTCGACGGTGGTAGCACATGGCATGACCGACTATGCACGGGCATGGGTAGAGAAGGAACGCCATCTCGTGAACGTCGCCGTGAGTCGTGCTCGCCAGACCGTGGTAGTGATAGGCCACCCGGAGATCGCTCATCTAGACAACCCCACTATCGCCTCACTCCGATCCGACCACCGCCACGAACCGGACCATTCCCCCCTCAAGCGGCACCAAGCATCCTCCCCCAGCATCGACAGCAAGGCCGAGCGGGCGCTATACGACGCCGCAATGCGGGCGGGGATCCCCCTGACTACCAAACCTGACATAGGCGGATATGAACTCGACTTCGCGATCGAGACAACCAGAGTCAAACTCAACATCGAAGTCGACGGACCCACACACATCGATGCCCGCGGTCGCCAGCGCCGACAGGACGTAGCCCGGGACCGCCGACTGACGGAAAGCGGATGGGTCGTACACCGGATACCGGCGTGGCGATGTCACAAAGACGCCGACGCCGAAGTCAGACTCATAGCAGACCTATTGAGGTGAACACTGATTGCATCAGCTCCACCGGGAACGGTCATCCACCCAACACCTCCCCGGCTCCAACATCGGCTACCACGGCGGGATTAAACCCCAAGAGCTACTGATCCCCCAGCTAGGGCCTGTTGACACAAATTCTCAGGG
>LXNI01000276.1_pt1 | contig 65564 bp, 56 predicted proteins | sample 809091 | NCBI WGS metagenome assembly LXNI01 (sample SAMN04870527, study PRJNA318959) | sponge metagenome | biome: 01000161; feature: marine sponge reef; material: water | host: Sarcotragus foetidus | place: Greece: Milos, Mediterranean Sea | collected 2013-05-29 | depth 5-7 m
CGTTTTACGCACCCGACCTTAAGGCGCAGGATCTCACTGGCTCTTGCACCGACGAGGTAGGCGATGACGATGAAGCAGGCCGCGTAGAGCGCATCGATGGCGCTTGCCATGACACGAACCGACGTCAGCGATCGGTCGCTGCCGGGGATCCCGAGATGGCCCAGCAATATAGTGGCTCTAGCTTTTCTGAATCAATGTTGTAGTTGACATCCTCAACTTGGAGGATTGAGCCAGGCTCTTTGTACGGATTCAGTGGTTCGAACCAATTGATGATGTCTTGCGATCTTTTGCCGAATTCCCTTCTTGATATCGACTCTGGCCGAACCATTGAATCGACCCGGGATTACCGGAGGCTCCGGATCTTGAGAGGATTGGAGCATGAACAAAGCGAAGCGTTATTCCCCGGAGGTCAGGGAACGGGCCGTACGGCTGCTGTTTGAACACGAGAAAGACTACCGGTCGCGGTGGGCTGCGAGGGTGTCGATCGCGAGCAAGATTGGATGCACGCCCGAGACCCTGCGCGGCTGGGTGAAGCGAGTGGAGATTGACACGGGTCGACGGGATGGATTGACCTCGGAGGATCGATCTCGGTTGAGGGCGTTGGAGAAGGAGAACAAGGAATTGAGGCGGGCGAACGAGATTCTGAAGCTGGCTTCTGCTTTTTTCGCCCAAGCGGAGCTCGACCGCAAACTGAAGCAATGATCGCCTTTATTGACGATCACAAGGATCGCCATGGGGTCGAGCCGATCTGCCGCGTGCTGCCGATTGCCCCATCGACCTACTACGAACACCAGGTGCGACAGCGAGATCCCTGGCGCCGCTCGGTACGCGCGCGACGAGATGAGGCGCTGAAGCCAGAGATTGAGCGGGTGTGGCGAGAGAACTTCAAGGTTTTCGGTATACGGAAAGTGTGGCTGCAATTGAACCGGGAAGGGGTCTGTGTAGCGCGCTGCACTGTTGCCAGACTGATGAAGACGATGGGCATGGAAGGGGTCAGGCGCGGCCGGCGTGTGGTAACGACTCGCCCGGACGAGGCTATAGAGCGGCCGCCGGATGTGGTTCATCGGAACTTCACCGTGGCGCGCCCGAACGCCTTGTGGGTTGCGGATTTGACCTATGTAGCGACTTGGCGCGGCTTTGCCTACGTGGCCTTTGTCATCGACGCCTTCGCGCGCCGCATTGTTGGCTGGCGGGTGTCAGGTTCGCTTTCTGCGGCCCTTGCCCTGGATGCGCTTGAGCAGGCGCTGTACGACCGCGAGATCAGTCCACGTAGCGAGCTCATCCATCATAGCGATCGAGGTGTGCAGTACTTGTCAATACGCTACACGGAACGTTTATGCGAAGTCGGCATCAGGCCTTCGGTGGGCCGCGTCGGCGACTCGTATGACAATGCGCTGGCCGAGACCGTCATTGGACTGTTCAAAACCGGGGTGATCCGTCAGCAAGGTCCTTGGAAAAGCCTTGAGGATGTCGAGTTTGCGACCTTGGCCTGGGTGGATTGGTTCAACAACAAGCGACAGTTCGTGTACCTGTGGGCCGACGGGATCTACACCAACGTGCGTGCCGAGGAGCGACGCTGCATCCTGGTGCTGGTGAGCTGCGATGTGCACGGCCGCAAGCATTTTCTGGCCATCGAGGACGGTTTCCGCGAGTCCACGGAGAGCTGGAAGGCGCTGCTTTTGAGTCTGAAGGGCCGGGGGCTGAAGGCGGCCAGGCTGGCGGTCGGCGACGGCGCGCTCGGCTTCTGGGCGGCGCTCTCGGCGGTCTATCCGGAGACACTCGATCAGCGCTGTTGGGTGCACAAGACCGTCAACGTGCTCGACAAGCTCCCCAAGCGCCTGCAGGGTCCGGCCAAATCGGCGCTGCACGAGATCTGGCAAGCCGACAGTCGGGTGGCCGCGGACAAAGCCTTCGATCGCTTCGTGGCTACCTACGAGGACAAATACCCCAAGGCCGTCGATTGCCTGGTCAAGGATCGTGCCCAGCTGCTGGCGTTCTACGACTTTCCGGCCCCGCATTGGCAGCACATCCGCACGACCAACCCCATTGAGTCGGCCTTCGCCACGATCCGCTTGCGGACTCGAAAGACCCGAAATTGCGTGAGCGCCAAAAGCGGGCTCAGCCTCATGCATCAACTCGCCATGAGCGCGCAGAAACGATGGCGGCGACTACGCGGCTTCCGGCAGCTCGCCGACGTCGTGGCCGGTGTGAAATATATCGATGGAGTCGATGAGAGAAAGATCAGCAGGAAAGCCGCCTGAATCATTCACTCCATACACCAGATTTGACAGTAACTCGGGTATAGATAACTCCACCAGAAAAAAAACAGCGCGAAAACCCTGCTGGGAAGTGATGGGGCGTTGTCAGCTCTTTAGTCGGGCCGCCGTTAGAACTGATAGTTGAGCCCGACGCTCAATACCTGAGTTTCGTAGTAGTTCTCGTAGATGGCATCAAAACCGCCACCCCTGAGGTTCTGCCTAATGCCAAAGTCGTTGAACATGTCCGTGACTGAAAACACCAGCTCACCTCGGTCGTCGAAGACAGGTTTCGTGATACCCAGATCGACTGACGAACGGGCCTCCTCGGTGCCCTGCGGGATGTTCTTCTCAGCGTAGTACACGACGGAGAGCTCAACCTGAATACCATTCGGGAAACGAATCAGATTGTTCACGGACAGATCCCACGTGTTGTCCTCTGACCGCTCTACGTCGAATGGCCTCTCGATTGGAAATAAAAGCGTCACACGATCGGCGTCGATTACATTGTCGTACCAGTTGATGCTGCCAGATAACTCCCAAAGGTCACTGATATCCTGTGACAAGATTAGCTCAAGACCGGTCTGGTCTCCGGTACCGACGTTGTGGAAAATCCGATTCACGATGTCATAGGTAGTGTTCGTCGGATCTATTGCGAAAACGCGTATGAACGGGTCATCGATGTTGCGATGGTACGCCGACGCGATCACCGAACCCGTCTCCCAAAGATGCTCATAAGATAACTCGAACGTTTCAGTGAACTGCGGTCTGAGATAAGGGTTTCCGACCTTCAGTATCTCGGGGTCATCATACTTGGGAAAGATTCTCAGCTCGGGCTCACCGGGTCGGTCGACTCGGTTGTTGTAGAAGGCTGCGATGCTATTGGTGTCGTCGATTTTGTATGTGAGCCTGACGTTCGGGAACACCTCGAAATAATCGTACGAGTCGCTCTGGTCGTAATAGATGTTCTCTGGGGGTAAGTCATAGTAGACGTCGGTTTGCTCCACTCTTACGCCCGCCTCGATGGCATATCGTTCCTTTTCGTGTACGTAGTTCGCGTAGCCTGCGTATATGTCTTCGCCCCATTCAGACCAATCGCCTAATCCATCGTAGATGACCGATCCCGCTCCCCGTTGTACGTTGTACGTCACAGGGATCCATCGCCGTTGCAGCCTAGCACCGGTCTCCAGTCGCCCGCTGCGCAGGGGTCGCACATAATCGATCTGAAACGGCAGCGTGTTTTCTTCCGCGTCCAGATGGGTCATGTCAGTTCCAACACGAACGGGAGAGACCTCGTTGAGAAAGTAGGCTTCGTCCTCCCAGCCCCGCGTGTATTGCAGGCTCATACTGAGCTCATGACCCGGTTCCTCGAACTCACGGGTATAGTCGAAGTTCAGATTGAAGAAACCAGTATCTTCTTTCTCCTCCCAGAACCAGAACCGGTTGCGCTGCATGGTTGCCGCATCGATGAAGGGAACTTCGGCAACATCCGTATGCGTTTCGAAATCCAGAATGGCCGACACGGAGAAGGTCCGGCTGTCATCCAAAGCCCGGTTCATTCCAGCGTTGATGATGTACTGACGCTGATCCCTGTTCTCCGGCACCTGCGACATGATGACTCTGCCGTCGTCATAGAATCTCGTCGTGAACTCGTTATTCGGAATGTCGTCTTGGAACAGAAACTCAGACTGCAGGAAGTAGTTCACGTCTGGGGTGTTATAAGTGAGATTGAAGCTCGGTATAATCTTTGGATTGTTCGAGAAGCTGCCGAGATCCGTCGGTAAATCGTCCCTTCGCTTCGACAGGGTACCGGAGCCCAAGGTCAGTCCAGCATCGACATTGAGGCCCTCTTCGAGATCCTGCCGATAGACAATGTTGATGATTCCGGCCATGCCCGCAGCGTCATATGCTGCGGAGGGGTTGTTTATGATCTCAATGCTCTCGATATTGCCCGCGGGGATGCTATCGAGCCCCGATTGGTTTCCAAAGCCCGTGAGGCTGGAGTACCTACCGTCGATCAGCACGGATACCCGGTCACTGCCGCGAAGCAGAACTCTTCCTTCCTGATCCACCGTCACCCCCGGAAGGCCGCGCATGGCGTCCAGTATCGACCCTGTAGATCCCGCAATGTTGTCCTCCATGCTGTAGACGCGACGATCCAGGGTAGCTTCAAGAACTATCTGTTGTCCGGTGACGATCACTTCCTCCAGCTCCCCGGTAACGGGTTGCAGCGCTATATCCCCGAGGTCGTAAATGGCGTTCAGTCCGCCCACCAACAGTGGCGTCTCTGTCGGCGAGTAGCCCAGGAACTCTGAATTGAACAGATACTGACCCTCGGGTAGCCCCGAGACCACGAAGCGGCCGTTCTCATCGGCTAGAGCACCTGTCACCGGGAGCCCGTCCGGTGCGGTCGTCACGGTCACAGTTGCGTACGGCACAGGTTGCTGAGTCTGAGCGTCGATCACCTGCCCCGAGACCGTGGCCTCGATCTGGGCCTGTGCCGGGAGTGAAAAAAGCAAAAAAACCAAGAGATACGGCGATCTCATCGCTTGACCCTCCGTCTGGCTACCCGAACCCCGACTCCTGGGACCGGGTGCCCTCCACCGATTCCGCCAACCTTGTCCTATTTACCAACCTTCGGCCTCAGAATCACCTCTCTGGTGCCCAGATAACGTCTAAGTTCAGAAAAATTCAGGAAGCTCAACACTCTTCTGGCACGAAAGACTACAGGATCGTCGCCTACCTGCCTTCAGAACGCGCTGTTCTCATCGGAGATGCCCATTGAGCAGCCGACCAAACTCACTAACATCCTTCGGGAATCGCCGAACCCAGCGAGGCCGACCGCGGCATCACGGAGAAGCTCGGCAGGGCGCTGGCCCTGATCGACGTGCGCCTGCTCGATCACTTGGTCGTCACCGACGGCGCGTTCGTCAGCCTCGCCGAGAGAGGCTGGATCTGATCCGAACCCCACACGCCTGCCGCGTTCGCCGCCGTCCCGTCCCGCGCCCCGCTTCCATTCCTTCCGTGCCCCGCACCGGGGCTCATCGAGGAGTTCCCCATGTCCCATTCCGAGCGCACCATCCGGTGCATCCCGCTGCATTCGCTGATCCTCTCGCCCGCAAACGTGAGGAAGACCCCCGCCGAAGGCTCGGCGTTCGAACAGCTCAAGACGTCCATCGCCGCCCACGGGCTGCTGGAAAACCTGCTGGTACGCCCAGCCGAGCCCGACGCCGAGGACACCGGCCGCTACGAAGTCGTCGCCGGCGGGCGGCGCCTGGCGGCACTGCAGGCCCTTGCCGACGATGGCGCTCTACCACCCAATCATCCTGTCGCTTGCCATGTATTGCCGCCCGCCAGCGCCGCCACCGAACTCTCGCTTGTGGAGAACACCGTGCGCGCCGCCATGCATCCGGCCGATCAGGTCGAGGCCTTTGCGCGCATCGCCCACGATGGCGGCACCGTCGCGGAGATCGCCGCGCGGTTCGGCGTGTCCGAGCGCACGGTGGAACAACGGCTTCGCCTCGGCAATGCGGCCCCCGAACTCCTCGACGCGTACCGCGCGGGCGAAATGGGGCTTCAGTGCCTGCAGGCGTTCTGCGTCACCGCCGACGCGGAGCTTCCCGTTGGCCGCCCGACTCGCGAAGAAGTTGGTTCACTCGGGTCCTGACTTGGCTGTCCTCCCGGGTCCGGCTGTCGAGGCGGCGCTCCAGCATGCCGAGGACCACGTCGAATTCACGAGAAAGGAAGCGCCTGACTTCCGCCGTCTGGCGATCGGTGAGCGAGGAGCAGTCCGGTCGCGGCACACAGCGGGGATCGATCGGAGTTACCGGCAGAATCTCGTGGATACCCGGATCGAGCGTCCGGTATACACCCCGAACAAGTTGCTCGAAATCCGGCAGCCCTGCCGCCTTGGAGACGCCCGCGCCGCAGAGGAACAGGACGTCGCCCCGGGCGTGGGCCAGCAGCAACCGTTCGGGAATCGCCGGCAGGTCGGGGGCCAGCGAAATAGACCGCTCAGCCGGTTCGTGACGTTGGAAATCCGTTCGGCCGTGCATCAACGCCACATTCCGTTGACCGGTGTACCCATAGCTCGCCGAGGGCGGCAATATATCGAATGCGGTGGTTGCAAGGGGGTCGAAAACTGGGGGCGAACATTCTTCGTCATGCCGAAGGATAACAGCATCGACGCCGGCGTCAGTTCGCTCCGCGCGCGACGCCCACCGGGCGAAGGATCGGTGTAGGATTCCGCTCCGGCGGCCCGACCGAAACGGGCCAGGACGCAACGGGTGGACACGGCCATGGAAGTTCGTATCGAAATCCGGGATCCCGTTCGTCTGGCTCGAAGAAGCCATGTCGATCACTCATGGTCGTTTCATAAGATTTGCGTCGGTGTCAGTGCCGGCTGAAGGGGACACGCGAATATCACGATGCGTTGGAGACTGGATAAGGGAGTGAATGAACGGTGAGCGGCGGGTCTAATCAACACTACATCCCGAGTTTCCTGTAGCGCGCATTCGATAGGTATTGTGAACCGCGCCGCTTTTTCCCTTAGCTCCGGGGGGGTAACTGTTTCTCTGTTTCATGTCTCCCTGGAGTGTCCCCGGTTTGGTAGACACTTCCGGGCTATGACCTGAGCAAGGGAGGAAGTCTTCCGAGTGACCAAAGATACAGACCGGAATTCAAGGACGAAGCCGCCCGACAGACCGTCAACCGGGGATTTGGTTACTGAAGTTTCCGAACGCTTCGGCGTTTCAGCGCATAGCCTCGACAAATGGGTGACGGCAATAGAGCTGGATGAGACCGTCCAGCAGGGTGCGGCATCGGTCTAAGCGCGTGATCCGCGAGCGTCACTGATCAGGCACTTCGATCGCGAGCGGCTATGTGGCCAAACATGAGGTTGGCCCGGCTGCGACGTCGCGCGATCGGCGATGCGAATGGCGTCAGCGGATGGCTTGCTGAACCGCTGTGATTCTACCTGGTTGTTGCGTTTTGTCTCGAACGGTGTCTGATTGTCCGTGAGAAAAAACGTGGGAAAATTTCTACTACAATTAGAAATGTCTTTTATTAACAATTACTTAAAATAAGTCCGTGGCGGAGGGAGTGGCGTCCGCCGGACGAGGGCTGCGCGCGCGAGTCTCCGGTCAGGCAGACGCCGATGGGTGGCTGGGTACCAGGGTTGGACCTGACGAACTGAGGGGGGCAGTGACACGTAATGGTACGGTTCGTGCTTGGCGAGTCGTGTAATTGGTCGCCAGGATGTCTCTAATAGTTTCAGACAATTACGCATCAGACGTAGGTCAGAACGTGGGGCATAAAAACTTAGTTTCAAAAAAAGTAGTTATAAATCATGTAGTTATGTCTTGTAAATGGCGCTCCCTAGGGGAATCGAACCCCTGTTTCAGCCTTGAGAGGGCCGCGTCCTGACCGCTAGACGAAGGGAGCGCTGTGCTCGGGGAAATTCGGGCTGTTATGATAACGGTCTTTCGGGAACGGTGAAACTTGGCCTGCTCGAAAGCTCACAGTTCTCTCCAGTCGTCGGCTGCGTCCGCCTCCCCGGGCGGTAGGTAGTCTGTGCGGGTTAGCTTCGAAACTGATTTGAATATCGCGGAAGATCAAGTTTTTGCCGGCCCTGTGGTTATCCCCAGGCCACAGCATACGCTCAGCCGGTCGAATATTTCCGGCAACGCGCTCAAGGTCCTTTACCGGCTCAAGAGTTGCGGGCACCAGGCGTTTCTCGTGGGCGGCGGCGTGCGCGACCTGCTGGTCGGGCGCAGTCCCAAGGATTTCGACGTGGCCACCGATGCGCGACCGGAACAGGTTCGCAAGCTGTTTCGCAACTGCCGTCTGATCGGACGGCGTTTCCGGCTGGCGCATGTGCGTTTTGGCCGGGAGGTGATCGAGGTGGTCACCTTTCGGTCATCGCAAAGCGGTGCCGCGGACGACCGCGAGCACGCCGACAGCGGCCGGATCCTCCGGGACAATGTCTACGGCACCATCGACGAGGATGTCTGGCGCCGCGATTTCACCGTCAACGCGCTCTACTACAACATCGCCGACTTCAGCATCTGGGACTATTCCAGCGGGATGGAGGATGTCTCCCGCCGTACCCTGCGGCTGATCGGCGAACCGGTCGCCAGGTACCGCGAGGATCCGGTGAGGATGTTGCGGGCGGCGCGCCTGTCGGCAAAGCTGGGCTTCAGCATCGCAAAGCGCACGGCGAGGCCCATCGAAGAGTTGGCGGAATTGCTGCGCGAGGTTCCCGCCGCCAGGCTCTACGACGAAACCCTCAAGCTGCTCCATGCGGGTCACGCGGCAGCCAGCCTCAAGCGATTGCGGGAGTTCGGCCTGTTCGAATACCTCTTCCCGCCCACGGACCGTGCGCTCGGGACAGACGAGAACGGCTTGGTCCACAAGTTCATCCAGGCGGGCCTTGACAACACCGATCGTCGGGTGAAGGCGCGCAAGCCGGTCACGCCGATGTTTCTTTACGCGGTGCTGCTGTGGTTCCCCATCCGGGAGTCTGCGGAACAGATTCGCCGTGAAGACGATTGCAGCGAGGTGGAAGCCTTCCTGGAGGCCTGTGACGAGGTGCTCGGGGAGCAGTTGGAGCACACCGCGTTTCCGCGTCGATTCAGCGCGCCGATGAAAGAGATGCTGCTCATGCAGCGGCGCTTTCACTATCGGCGCGGCGCCCGCGCCAGCAGGCTGTTGCAGCACAGGCTGTTTCGCGCCGCATATGACTTCCTGGTCTTGCGCGCGGAGTGCGGTGACGCGGATCCTGAACTGGCGCGATGGTGGACCGAGGTTCAAACATTCACGCCGGAGGAACAGCACAAGGCCTTTGCGGTCAAGCGGCAGCGACGTTCGCGTCGTCGTCGACGCGCTTCGCGACGCCCGCCGGCGGGCAAGCCGGGTGACGGCAAAACCGGGTGAATCGAATGGCGCTCTCTTTGCAAAATCCGCGCTACGTCGTCGTCGAGGGACCGGTTGGTTCGGGCAAGGCCAGTCTTGCCAAGCGGTTGGCAAAGAGTTTCGGCGGCGAATTGTTTCTCGAGAATCCGAGGGAAAACCCGTTTCTGTCGCGGTTCTACCAGAACAACCGCCAGGCGGCCCTGCCGGCTCAGCTTTTTGTTCTCTTTCAGCGCGCGCGCGTGCTGGATCATATCCGCCAGAGCGACCTGTTCAGCAACGTTCGTATCACCGACTTTCTGGTGGACAAGGACCGCCTGTTCGCCGAACGGGTGCTTGACCGCAGCGAATTCGCGCTCTATCGACAGGTTTATCGAACACTAGACCTGAACCCTCCACAACCGAACCTGGTGATTTATCTCCAGGCGCCGCCGGATGCCCTGATGCGGCGAATCGCCAGCCGCGGCTTCGATTCCGAAAAGGGTATCGATCCCGGTTACCTGGGGCGGCTATGCGAGGCTTATGCAAACTTTTTTTACCAGTACGATGAGGCGCCGCTACTTATCGTCAATGCCGCGGAAATCGATCCCGGCCAGCGAGAGGCGGACTACCAGGAGTTGCTGCGGGCGATCGGGCGCGTCAGGCCCGGGCGACAGTTCTTCAATCCGGCCGCAACGACGATTGCCTGAGGCGCCAGGCCGGAGGTCTTTGCCATGTACAAGCAGTTGCAACAGCGGGGGATGCGGTCCCCTCCGGTCAATGTCTCCACCTTGCGTCAGATGAAGGAGGATGGCGTGCCCATCGCGTGCCTGACGGCGTACGACGCCAGTTTTGCGCACCTGGTGGATCTCGCCGGCGTGGACCTCGTTCTCGTAGGCGACTCGCTGGGCATGGTCATCCAGGGCCACGAGACCACCGTCCCGGTCACCGTGGATGACGTCGTCTATCACACCCGGAGCGTGTCGCGGGGTATCGGCCGGGCATTCCTGGTTGCGGACCTGCCCTTCATGAGTTACGCCTCGCCCAACCAGGCGCTGGACAACGCCGTGCGGCTCATGCAGGAAGGCGGTGCGATGATGGTCAAGCTCGAGGGCGGGCAGAGCCAGGTCGATGTCGTGTCCTGCCTGGCGCGGCACGATATTCCCGTATGCGCCCACGTAGGGCTCAAGCCGCAGTCGGTGCACAAGATCGGCGGCTTCAAGGTTCAGGGCAGGAAACCCTCGGCGGTGCGGCAGATGGTGGAGGATGCCAGGACGCTGGAGAGCGCGGGCGCCGACCTGCTGCTGCTGGAATGCGTCCCCAACGAAGTGGGCGAATTGATCTCCCAGGCGATACAGCTTCCGATCATCGGCATCGGGGCGGGACCGTCCGTGCACGGCCAGATACTCGTCCTGTACGACATGCTCGGCATCACTCAGGGCCGTACGCCGCGATTCGTGGAGAACTTCATGGAGGAGGCGGATTCACCGCTTGCCGCCCTTGAGGCGTATGTCCTGGCGGTGCGAAACCGGGATTATCCTGCAAGCCAGCACTGTTTCTCCTGATAGAATTCGCCCGTTTCGGCGCGAGGAGAGATCAGACGTGCACAAGCCGGGGGTTCCCCTGCAAGGCGCTTATACCACGAAGGCCGTTCGCGAGTTGGTCGGTAGCTGGAGACTGACCCATCAGACCGTGGCCCTGGTCCCCACCATGGGCGACCTGCACCGGGGGCACCTTAGCCTGATGAAGATAGCGCGTGAGCATGCCGATCGCGTGGTCTGCAGCATCTTCGTCAATCCCACCCAGTTCGGGGTTGGCGAGGACTTTGCCTCCTATCCGCGCTCGCTGGCGGACGATGAGTCGCTTCTGGCCGAGCAGGGCTTGGTGGACCTGGTATTTGCACCGGACGAGAAGGACATCTATCCGTTCGGACTCGATGCGGCGTTAAAGATCTCCGTACCCCAGTTGCACAACGAGCTGTGTGCCGCGAACCGTCCCGGGCATTTCGAAGGCGTGGCTTCGGTGGTGTTGCGGCTACTGGGCATCGTCGCACCGGATGTCATGGTGCTGGGGGAAAAGGACTATCAGCAGTTGGTGCTGCTGCGCCGCATGGTGAGGGATCTCCAGTTGCCGGTTCAGGTGGTCGGGGGCTCCATCCTGCGGGAGCGGGACGGGCTTGCCATGAGTTCCCGCAATCGCTATCTGAGCGCGGCCGAGCGCCTGGCGGCGCCAAAGCTGCACGACGAATTGAAGCGCGTCCGGGCGGCGCTGCGCGAGGGCGAGCGGGATATTGGCGCCCTGGAGGCGCAAGCGTCCGAGGCCTTGCAGGCTGCGGGGTTCGATCCCGACTACGTGGAAGTTCGCCGGGCCGGGGATCTGAGCAGGCCCAACGGCATTGAATCGGCGGGTGACGACCTGATCGTTCTCGCAGCGGCGTGGTTGGGCAAGGCGCGGCTGATCGACAACTTGCGGATCTAGCAGGTTTCGCTCCGGTTGCCGGCGCGGAGGGAAACGAGTGTTTCCACGCAAGCCCGCGCCGTGATTTCCTACGGTGCAGACGTCTGGCCCGATTCGTTGGCGGGCGGATTATGTTGCTCCAACGCCCAGAGGACGTGTTCTCGAACAACTTCCGATGGGTGATCGATCCGTTCGCGTAAGGTAGCGATGACTTCGGGTGACGATTCCGCGTTGCCCAGCGCAACCGCGAGATTCCTCAACCAGCCTTCGTAACCGGAACGGCGCAGCGCGCTGCCCCGGGTGCCTGCATCCCATTCGGCCTCGCTCCAGCGAAACAGGTCCGCAAGCAAGGCGATGTCGAGGCCGTGGCGGGGAGCAAAATCCTGCTCGCTGCTGGGCACGGCGAACTTGTTCCACGGGCATACCAACTGGCAATCGTCGCAGCCGAAGATGCGGTTGCCGATTGCGCTGCGGAACTCCACGGGGATACTGCCGCGCAGTTCGATCGTCAGGTAGGAAATGCATCGTCGCGCGTCAAGAACATAGGGTGCGACGATTGCGGCAGTGGGGCAGATGTCGATGCACGCCCTGCAGCTTCCGCAATGATCGCTGGCGGGCTTGTCCACGGGGAGAGGAATGTCGGTAAAGAGCTCGCCCAGGAAAAACCACGATCCGGCATTCGCATTCAGCAGATTGGTGTGCTTGCCGATCCAGCCCAGGCCGGCCTTCTGCGCCAGGGGCTTTTCAAGGACCGGGGCGCTATCGACGAAAACCCGGTAGCCGTTGCGCCCGATCCGGTCCCGGATGAAACCGGCCAGACGCCTCAGGCGCGCGCGCAGTACCTTGTGGTAATCCCTGCCCAGGGCGTAGCGCGAAACGTAGGCGTGGGGCGACTTGTCGAGCATTCCATCCGCATCGGCGCTTCCCTCGGGCCAGTAGTCCATCCTCGCCGAAACGACGCGAACGGTCCCGGGAACCAGCTCCGCCGGCCGCGTGCGCTTGCTGCCGTGCCGGCTGAGGTAGTCCATCTCGCCGTGAAAGCCGCGGGCGAGCCATGACTTGATGCGGGATTCGGCTTCGCCGAGGTCAATGCCCGCAACACCGATCTGCTGGAAGCCCAGCCTCCGTCCCTCGCGCTTGATGGCGTCCGCCAGGTCCGCAAGCTGCGCCGCGTCGAGTTCGTTTGGCTCGGTGAAGGGGGAGGGCGAATCGTGTATGGAATCGGTCTGCATCGTCCTGGTTGCGCTGGACTCGCCAGTCTGGTGACGCTGGACTCGCCACGCGGGTGACGCCGGACTCGTCGCCCTGGCTACTCCGATGAACAGTGCCGGCCAGGAGAGACTGGCAGGTTAGTATACCGCCCCATGGAAGCGGCCAGCCCCAGACTCCCCACGGCGATCTATACGGCCGAGCAGGTCCGCGGTCTCGACAGAATCGCCATCGAGGAATTCGGGATTCCCAGCTACACCCTGATGTGCCGCGCCGCGGAAGCTGCGGTTGCGGCGCTGCGCCAACACTGGCCCACGGCGCAATCGTTGGCCATCTACTGCGGCGCAGGCAACAACGCGGGCGACGGTTACGTCGTGGCGCGCCTGGCTGCCGATCTGGGCTTGCAGGCACGGGTCATTGCGGTCGTCCCGCCCGATCGCCTGTCCGGAGACGCGGCGCGCGCCTGGAATGACTATCGGGACCAGGGAGGATCGGCCGAGCCGTTCGACGCGAACCGGCTTGTGGACGAAGACGTCCTCGTCGATGCGCTCCTGGGCAATGGTCTGGACCGTGACGTGGGCGGTGACTTTCTCGCGGCCGTGTCCGTCATGAACGCGGCCGCAAGGCCGGTGATGTCGCTGGATATTCCCACCGGGCTTCATACCGACACCGGCATGCCCATGGGCGCTGCGGTGTGCGCGGACCTGACCGTCACCTTCGTGGGGCTTAAGCTGGGCCTGTACGTCGGCGAGGGCGCGAACTATCGGGGGGCGCTGGAATTCGCCGGTCTGGGCATTCCTCCTGCCGCCCATGCAAGCATGGAGCCACCGATGCAAAGGCTGACGCGTGCCTCGGCGCGGGCCATGCTGCCGCCTCGTTCGCGGACCGCGCACAAGGGGGACGCAGGCAATCTGCTGCTGGTGGGCGGCGGTCCGGGAATGCCCGGTGCGATTCGCCTGGCCGCGGAGGCGGCGCTTCGGTCAGGCGCCGGACTGGTGCGCGTGGCGACCCATCCCGATTCGGTGGGTGCCGTGATGGCCGGTCGCGCGGAGGTGATGTGCGTGCCGATCGAGGATGCTGGTCAACTGGAGCCCTGGCTGCGAGCGGCCGATGGCGTCGTGTTGGGTCCCGGGTTGAGCCAGTCGGCCTGGGCGCGAGCCCTCTGGGAGCAGGTGCTGTGCTGCGAACTTCCCGTCGTGCTGGATGCCGACGGTCTGAACCTGTTGGCCGAGAAGGGTGGAGCGAGAGGCAACTGGATACTGACACCTCATCCGGGCGAGGCGGCCCGGTTGCTTGGAACGTCCACCGGCGAGGTTCAGGCAAACCGGCCGGATGCCGCGGCGCAGATCGTGGACCGGTTCCAGGGAGTGGTGGTTCTCAAGGGGGCGGGAACTCTCGTGGCTGCATCCAATGAGGCCTCCATCAGCCTGTGCGACCGGGGCAATCCGGGCATGGCAACGGCAGGCATGGGCGACGTCTTGGCGGGAATCCTGGGAGGTCTCCTGGTGCAGTCCGGGGACCTCACCGCTGTCGCACGGGCCGGCGTGTGGATCCACGCCGCCTGCGGCGATGCTGCCGCTGAAGGCGGCGAGCGGGGACTGCTGGCGGGGGATTTGATGGGGCACATCCGGCGTGCGGTGAATCCGCCGGAATAGGCTGCAGATGCTGCGTGTTCCAAATTCGCGGCACTCTTCGTTCAGGCTCGCGCCTTCAGGAGCACGCGAGCCTTTGACGATTTACAGGCGCTTACATAGTATCGAGGAAAATGGCTGTTGCGTCGGTACACTGAGGGCCGAACATGACCGCAGCGTATTGCCAGAGCGGTGCACGGGCGCGGGAGCCCAGATCGCCGGGATTTGCGCGCAGCAGGCCGGATTTCACAACAGGAGCCACGTTCATGAGAGTTGCGAGCTTGACAATTGGATTAGCCATGCTGATCACCGGGTGCGGCGGCGAAAGCGCGCCGGAAACCGATATGTCCGCCGACGAAGCGCCAGCGCCAGCCGCTGCCCCCGAGCCAGCCGTTGCGCTGGAGCCGGCCGGCGAGGAGCTTTGCGTGGACATGGGGCCGCAAACTCCACGCGATATCGCCAGCCTGGCCGGGTTGAACACGGTCACGTTCCCGTTTGCGCCGCCCGCCGGCGAAATGAACCTGTGCAACATCCACACCCATACCAATGCCGAACACAGGGGGCCGGGATTCAGCGTCTTTGTGAGTGACGCCGATGACGGCGGGTATGCCTGCAACGAATCGTCCGAGCTCAGCGAAGCCGATCTTGCGCCGGCCGAAGGCGCGTACGAGGGGGTGGCGCCCGGCGACACGATCGAAGTGCACTGGGTTCACACGACTTGCGCCGCGACGCCGGGCGAGGGACTGGGTGCTTGCGTCCCGGAAACCTGCACCGATCCGCTGCTGCGCGTCGAAGCCCAGGTCTTTCTGGTCGTCAACGATCCGGATGCGCTTGATTTCACGACAATGGCATACGGTGGAAACACCGTCGATGACCTGCACCAGGCGTTGATGATTCCGGCAACGACCGGCGAGCCGGTGCTGTTTCGAGGCTCCACAACCGGTCCGTCATACGACCAGAGCACGTGTTCGCCGGCCCAGGTCACCTGGAGCGTGCGCCCGCAGTGCGCCAGGCTGGACATCAACTCGCTGCACCGCTGGGCGGAGCAGGGCAACGTGTTCAACGAGACGCATTCCCACGGTGTGCGCCAGTTGGTCACTGCGCTGGAGTTGCTGGCACCCATCGAATAGTCCGCTGTCAAACGGCAAGGTACCCGTGTCGGCCGTAGCCTGGCACGCGGAAGGGGAGGCGCGCTTCAGGGAACTGGCGCAACGCGTTGCGCGTCACTGGCGAAACCATGCGCCCTGCCGGTTGCTGGTCGGCCTCGAGGGGCCCCTCGGAGCCGGCAAGACGACCTGGGTTCGCGGCATGCTGGAAGGACTGGGTCATCGCGGGCGCGTTCCCTCGCCGACCTATACGTTGCTCGAACACTACGAGATGGGTGACGTCACTGCGGTTCACATCGATCTGTACCGGCTGCCCGAGGATCAGGCCTCGTCTCGCCAGGCGCTCGAACTGGAAGCCATCGGAGTCAATGACTGGCTTGCCCAGCCGGATGCGTGGCTGCTGGTGGAGTGGCCCGGCCGGTCGCAGCAATTGACCGAGCGCTGCGACGTGCTCGTGGAATTTGAAATCACGGGAGCCACCGAGCGGCGCATTTCGGTGACACCGCACTCGCCGGTTGGTGCCGCCCTTTTGGCAGATTTGAGCTCCAAATCTACCTAGCATTTTAGGTTTGGCATCTAATCCCCTATTTTTTCGACAAAAAGCGTTGAATTTCCCCGGTCGTTTTGCAAACATAGGCGGGCAGTCTGTGGGAGAGGCGTGCAACAATGCTTGGAAGGGCATGTCGCTTGTGGGCGATTCTATTCCTTGGAGGGGGCCTCCTGGCCTCCGTATCTCAGGCCAACGAAGTTGAAGGCATCAGGCTCTGGGCGAGCCCGGAGTCGACGCGTGTGGTCCTGGACCTTGACCGTCCCACTGCCCATCGGGTGTTCAGTCTTGAGAACCCCAACCGACTGGTTATCGATCTCGACGACAGCCGCGTCGCTCCATTGGCCAATTTCGCCGAGGCTCGCGGGCTCGTTGCAAGCGTTCGCACCGGGGCCCGTGAGGACGGTGTCCTGCGCGTCGTGCTCGATCTGAATCAGCCTTCGCAGGCCAGCAGTTTCGTGCTCGAACCCAATGAAATTTACGGATACCGGCTGGTTGTCGATCTGACCACAACGGTGCCTGGGCCGGCTCCGGTCAGGCTCATCCCCCGTGCCGAGACGCCCGGCGGACGGCCCGTGGTGATTGCCATCGACGCCGGTCACGGCGGCGAGGACCCTGGAGCGACAGGTCCGGGAGGCGCGCGCGAAAAGACCGTGGTGCTCGGTATCGCGCGGTACCTTGCCGAAGAAGTTCGCGCACAGGCCGGCATGGAACCCATCCTGGTGCGGGACGGCGACTACTATCTCCCTCATCGCTCGCGCACGGAGCGAGCCAGGCAGGGAGAGGCGGACCTGTTCGTATCCATACACGCCGATGCCTTCAGGGATTCCCGCGTCGGCGGTTCGACGGTCTACATCCTTTCCGACAAGGGCGCCAGCGATGAAGCCGCGCGGCGGCTCGCCGAGCGGGAGAATGCCTCCGACATGATCGGCGGGGTGTCACTGGCGGACAAGGACGACGTGCTGGCGAGCGTGCTGCTGGATCTTTCCCAGAACGCGGCCATCAGCGCCAGCTCACAGGTCGGGCAGCGCATCATCAAGCGGATGGGCACCATCGCGAAAATTCGCAAGCACGATGTGCAGTACGCGCCGTTCCTGGTGCTGAAGTCGCCGGATATCCCGTCCGTGCTCATCGAGACGGCCTACATTTCCAACCCGCGCGAAGAAGCGGCGCTGAAGACCCCGGAATACCAGCGCGCGATGGCGCGGGCCATCCACGATGGCATCGTCGACTACTTCCGGGACAATCCACCGCCGGGCAGCTATCTGGCGGCGAACCCGCCGCCCTTGCGCGAAAGCGCGGTGCGTCACGTCATCGCCCGTGGAGAGACGCTTTCGGAGATCGCGCAGTACTACAACGTCAGCCTGTCCGCTCTCAAGCGGTTCAACGGTCTTTCCGGCGACAGGATCCGGATCGGCCAGGTGCTGACGATTCCGGTGAGCTGACCCGCCGCAACCAGCCGAGTTTGCAGCCGCGCCGGTCGCGGTGCGACGCGGCACGCGTATGGAACCGGGGCCCCAGCTTCGCTTCCAAGCGGTAGGAACTTGCGGGATACGACTCTAAAATACGCCCATGTCCATCCGCATCCTGCCGTCGGAGCTCATCGACCAGATCGCCGCCGGGGAAATCGTCGAACGTCCGGCATCCGCCGTCAAGGAACTCGTAGAGAACAGCCTGGACGCCGGTGCGCGCCGCGTGGAGCTTGAGATCGAGGCGGGGGGCACGCGGCTGATACGCGTGCGCGACGACGGCATCGGAATCCCGAAGGACGAATTGGCATTGGCGCTGTCGCGCCATGCCACAAGCAAGATCTCGAGCCTTGCGGAACTGGAGAGCGTCGCCAGCCTGGGTTTTCGGGGCGAGGCGCTGCCGAGCATCGCCTCGGTGGCCCAGTTCCGGGTGGTCTCTCGCGCAAGGGATGCGGCTTCGGCATGGAGCGTGGAGTGCAACGGCGGGGTCGTGGAGGCGCCCCGGCCGGCGGCGCATCCGCCCGGCACCACGGTGGAGGTCCGTGACCTGTTCTTCAACACTCCGGCCCGGCGCAAGTTCCTGAAGACCGAACGAACCGAGTCTTCGCATGTGGATTCGGTGCTGCGCAACCTGGCGCTGACCCGGTTCGACGTGGAATGGCGGCTCAAGAACAACGGCCGCACCACGCTGTCGCTGCCTCCTGCAACGGACCGCGAACAGCAGGAGGCGCGTCTGGCCCGGGTCTGCGGTGAGCGATTCCTGGAGCACGCGCGGTACTTCGAGCGCACCAGCGAAGACATGGAACTGGTTGGCTGGCTGGCGGAGCCCACGTTTTCGCGCAGCCACGCGGACATGCAGTATACGTTCGTCAACGGCCGTTTCGTGCGCGACAAGGTGTTGCGACACGCCATGCGGCTGGGATTCGAGGACGTGCTTTTCCACGGGCGCCAGCCCGCCTACGTCGTCTTTCTGCGCCTCGACCCCGGCCGCGTGGACGTCAACGCGCATCCGTCCAAGCTGGAGATTCGTTTCAGGGATTCAGGCCTGGTACACGGCTTCGTTCACCATACGGTGGAGACCGTGTTGGCGAGCCGGCTCGACGCGGACCAGCAGGATCATTACCAACCGCCGGCGCGCCTTGCGGGTTCGGGAATGCAGCGCGCGTACGACGGCATTCCGTCAAGGCCGCGTGTTGGACAGGGGGAGATGCGGCTCGATACCCGGCAACTCGATGTCCGCGAAGGCACGCGGCTCTACGACATGCTGCATGCGGCGTCGCGGGCGCAGCCCACCGGGTCCGGCGCACCCCCGCTGGGGTTCGCGATCGGACAGTTGCTGGGCATCTACATCCTCGCGCAGAACGCCGACGGGTTGGTCATCGTCGACATGCACGCAGCCCACGAGCGCATCACCTACGAACAGTTCAAGCAGCAACTGAAGGTCAGCGGACTGAAGTCGCAGCCGTTGTTGATTCCCGTGTCCGTGAAGGTGGCCGAAAGCGAGGCGGAGGCGGTGGAAATCTCGCAGCGCGACTTGCAGCGGCTCGGGTTCGAAGTCACGCGCAGAGGGCTGGACGAAGTACGTATCGAGGCGATCCCGTTGTTGCTCGAAGGGACCTCGGTCGAGCCACTGTTCCGCGACGTGGTCGCCGACCTGCTGAACAATGCCGGCGCGCATCGTGTCGAGGCGGCCGTCGACGAGATGCTTGCCACCATGGCGTGCCATGGCGCGGTTCGCGCCAACCGGCAACTGGAGCCAGACGAAATGAACGCGCTGCTGCGGGAGATGGAAGCCACCGAGCGTGCCGACCGCTGCAATCATGGTCGGCCCACCTGGACACAGGTCTCCGTGGCCGAACTGGACCGATTGTTTCTGCGCGGCCAGTAACGACGCGACGACCGTGAACGACAGTTTCCCGTCGTGCGTGTGCATCACCGGTCCCACCGCCTGCGGCAAGACGGATCTTGCCCTGGCTCTGGCGAAGGAATTTCCGCTGGAGATCGTCAGCATGGACTCCGCCATGGTCTACCGCGGCATGGATATCGGTACGGCCAAACCTTCGCGGGAAATCATGGCGGACGTGCCGCACCACCTGGTCGACATCCTGGAGCCGACGGAGACCTATTCGGCGGGGCGTTTCGCGGCCGACGCACGGGACGCCGTTGGGCGCATAAGGGCTCGCGGGCGCCTGCCGGTGCTGGTCGGCGGGACGTTGTTGTACCTGCGGGCGTTTCGGGACGGCCTGGCGACGTTGCCGCGAGCCAACCCGGCGATTCGAAGGCGCCTTGACCGTGAGGCGGAACTTTACGGCTGGGCGTCCCTCCATGAGCGATTGACGAAAGTCGATGCGGTTGCGGCCAGTCGAATCTCGCCGGCGGACCGACAGCGGATACAACGCGCGCTCGAAGTCTACGAGGTGACGGGGGAGCCCATTGCGGCGCTGCAATCCCGCGAGGGTCCTGCGTCGGGCACACCCGTCAGGGCCGTGGCGCTGGTTCCGGCCGACCGAAGCCGGCTGGCGGAGCGGATCGAACAGCGATTCGATGCGATGGTGGCGGCGGGATTCGTCGATGAAGTCAGGGCGCTCAGGGATCGAGGCGACCTTGACCCGGCGATGCCGTCCATGCGCTCGATCGGTTATCGGCAGATCTGGTCTCATCTGGACGGGGATTGCGACTGGCCGGAAACCCGCCGGCGGGCCATCGCCGCCACGCGCCAGTTTGCCAAGCGGCAATTTACGTGGTTGCGCTCGGATTCGGCGATCCGGCAAGTGCCGGCGGATGCGGCCTCGGCGCGAGAGTTTGTCGCTGATCTTTCTAAAGAAAACTGCGGGGGTTGAAATCCGGTGCCTGTGCTACTATCTCGAAGCTGTGGGATCAACGAAGCTATCGAGTGGCGGAGCCAGGCTGTTTGCCCGTTGCTGCGAAAATCAAACGCAAGGAAAAAAGCATGCCCAAGGGACAATCGCTTCAGGACCCGTTCCTGAACACGCTGCGCAAGGAGAAGGTACCGGTCTCCATCTATCTGGTGAACGGGATCAAGCTGCAGGGTCATATCGAGTCCTTTGACCAGTTCGTGGTATTGCTTCGCAACAGCGTCAGTCAGATGGTCTACAAGCACGCAATTTCCACGGTAGTGCCAGGACGGGTGGTGCGCGTCCCGTCCGACGAACCGGAGCAGCATGATTGAACGCACCGTTCGGGCCCGCCGATGGGCGGACGCGTCTGAAGGTTGCTGACATATGAGGGCAGGTCCCGGCGAACGTTGCGTTCTGCTGCACGTCGGTCTTGGAAGGGCATGCTCCGACGACGAAGTCCAGGAGTTTGGCGCGCTGGCCATTTCAGCGGGTGCGGAAATCGTCTGCGAACTTCGCACGCGTCGCCGCCACCCCAGCGCCCGGTTGTTCATCGGCCAGGGCAAGGCGGATGAACTCGCCGAGGCGGTTCGTGCCGAGGGCGCGAATCTGGTCCTGGTCAATCAGCCCCTGTCTGCCAGCCAGGAACGAAATCTCGAACTCTTGCTCAACGCGCGCGTCCTGGACCGAAACGGCCTGATTCTCGATATCTTCGCCCAGCGAGCCGCGACCCATGAAGGCAAGCTCCAGGTCGAGCTGGCACAGCTTGAGCACCTGTCGACGCGATTGATTCGCGGCTGGACCCACCTTGAACGGCAGAAGGGCGGCATCGGCCTGCGGGGTCCCGGCGAAACCCAGCTCGAGACCGACCGCCGCCTGCTCGGCCGGCGCATCAAGTACCTGAAGTCCCGGCTGGAGCGCGTCGACCGGCAGCGGAATCTCGGCCGTCGCAGCCGACGCCGTGCGGGTGTACCCACGGCGGCCCTGGTCGGTTACACGAACGCGGGAAAAACCACGCTCTTCAATGCGCTGTGCGGCGCAAACGTCCGGGCGCGCAATACGCTCTTCGCAACGCTGGACCCGACCATCAGGCGGTTGTCGCCGGGTGAACTGGACGAGGTCCTGCTGGTGGATACGGTGGGCTTTGTCCGGGACCTGCCGCACGAATTGATTGCCGCGTTTCGGGCCACCCTGACGGAGACCCGGGAGGCGGACCTGCTGGTTCACGTCATCGACGCCAGCGATCCCCACCACGTCGACCGCAGGCGCCAGGTCGAAACGGTGCTCGAAGAGATCGGTGTGGCCGAAGTTCCCTGCATTCAGGTGTACAATAAGGTTGATCGATTGGCGGCCCCACCATTTCAGGAATTCAATGGCTCGGCGGGTAGCGGAAGGTCGCCCAAAGTGTGGGTATCCGCAGTCACCGGAAGCGGTGTCGAGGAATTGGGCAGGTTGATCCGGGCGCGCGCCGTGGGTGAGCCGGTTGCCGGCCGGCTGGAACTGGGGCCGGGTGACAGTCGATTGCGCGCCAGACTTTTTGAACTTCGGGCCGTCCGCGGAGAACGACTTCGCGAGGCGGGTGGCTGGACTCTGGATATCTCGCTGACCTCGAAACGATGGCGGGAATTGTGTCATCGAGAGGGGTTTTCCGGCGAGGGATTTGAGCGGGTAAAGAGCTATGAGTTGGAACAACGACGACAACAGGAATCCCTGGCAGACGGATCGTAACCAGGGTCCGGGCGATCTGGACGCGATGGTCAGGGACTTGCAGCGCAAGCTGGCCGGGCTGTTCGGCGGCCGTGGCGGTGGAGGCCGTGGCAACGGGGCCGGCCGCCCGGGTAACGGCGGCAAGGGTATAGCAACGACCGTGATGGTGATCGTACTGGCCGCGTTTGGATTGCGCGGACTCTACATGGTGGACGACGCGGAACGGGGCGTTGTACTGCGTTTCGGCGAGTTTCACGCGATCACCCTGCCCGGGCTGCGCTGGCGAATTCCGCTGGTGGATCGCATCGAGAAGATCAACACCAACGCAACCGAACGGTACAACTACCGGGGCAGCATGCTCACCGAGGACGAGAACATCGTGGTGGTGGATCTCGTCGTGCAGTACCGGCGAAGCGATCCGGAAGCCTACCTCTTCAACGTCGAAGAACCCATCGATACCCTGGAGGACGTCACCAGCAGCGCCATCCGTGAAGTGATCGGCAAGAACGTGCTCGATTTCATTCTTACGGAAGGTCGTGCCGAGGTGGCGGTCGAGACCCAGAGCCTGATTCAGGCCACCCTGGACTACTACGGAACGGGAATCACCGTGTACGAGGTCAACCTCCAGGACGCCAACTTTCCCGGCGATGTCGAAGCGAGCGTGCAGGATGCCATTCGTGCCCGGGAAGACAGGGAGAGAATGGGCCTGGAGGCCGAGGCCTACTCCAACGACATCCTGCCCAGGGCGCGGGGCGCTGCAGCGCGCGAACTCTTTAACGCGGAGGCTTATCGGGCACGCGTAATTGCCGATGCCGAGGGCGAGGCCGACCGGTTCGTCCAGATCCTTTTCGCGTACGAACAGGCGCCGCAGGTGACCCGACAGAGAATTTATCTGGAGACGCTTGAAGAGGTTCTGGGAAATTCCACCAAGGTGCTCCTGGATGCCGAAGGCGGCGGTAATCTGATCTACCTGCCGCTGGACCGATTGATGGAACGGCGTGCGGATGCTTCGCAGGACGTGCTGGCGCCGGCCAGTGCGCCGCTCGCCGGGGGACTGGGTTCAAGTGCGCGCGTGCGTGACAGCCGCTAAGGCAGGGGACATTCCATGAGTTCTAAATTCAATTTGGTATTCGCAGTGGCGTTGCTTGTCGCCGTCACGACATGGCTGACGCTATTTACCGTGGATGAACGCGAACACGTCATCAAGTTCCGGTTCGGCGAGATCGTGAAGTCGGATTATCAGCCCGGACTGCACTTCAAGATACCGTTCGTGAATAACATCCGGCGGTTTCCGGACCGAATCCTGACGTACGAAGAGTCCCAGGAACGGTTCCTGACCGGCGAGAAGAAGAACCTGATCGTCGACTACTTCATCACCTGGCGCATCGCCGACCCCGCGCAGTTCTACCGTGCCGCCAGCGGCCTGGAAGAGATTGCTTCGGAACGTCTGTCCGCGATCATTCGCGAGGGCATCAAGGCGGAGTTTTCGCAGCGCACCGTGCAGGAAGTGGTCGCGGCGGAGCGCTCGGAACTGATGGAGCAGATGCTGGTCACAGCGACGCGGCAGGCGCCGGAGCTTGGACTGGAGGTCGTCGACGTGCGGGTCATGAGTATCGAGCTTTCCGATGAGGTCAGCGGCTCGGTGTTCGCGCGGATGCAGCAGGAGCGCGGCCGCATTGCGGCACAGCTACGCGCCGAGGGTGCGGAGGAGTCGGAGCGGATTCGCGCCGATGCCGATCGGCAGAGCACGGTGATTCTGGCCGAGGCCTACAGGGATGCCGAACGCATCCGCGGTGAAGGCGACGCCAGGGCGTCGGAAATCTACGCCAACGCCTACAACCAGAACCCCGATTTCTATTCGTTCTACCGCAGCATGTCGGCGTATCGCGAAGCCATCGGCAGAGAGCAGGACGTGTTGGTGCTGAGCCCCGACAGCGAGTTTTTCCGGTTCCTGCAGGAGCAGATGGGCGCTACGCCCTGATTCCGGCCGCTTGCGTCTACAGAACCTGGCGGCATCGTGGCCTGGTCGGATCTGCTAGCCGGCGTTGCGTTTCTCCTGATCCTTGAGGGTTTGTTCCCCTTCGCGGCGCCGCGCGCGTGGCGCCGGGGTGTGGCTGCCATCGGCCAGATGAACGACGGTCAGCTCCGGGGCCTCGGACTCGTCCTTTCCGTTGTCGGACTCGTTCTGCTGTATGTCGTTCGGGGATAGCCGTTGAGCCGAAACGTCGTCGTAATCGGCACGCAGTGGGGCGATGAGGGCAAGGGCGCCATCGTGGACCTGCTTGCCGAGCGTGCCCACGCCGTGGTTCGCTTCCAGGGAGGGCACAATGCGGGGCATACGCTGGTCATCGACGGCGAACGGACCGTTCTGCACCTGATTCCTTCCGGCATCCTTCGATCCGGGGTCAACTGCCTGATCGGCAACGGCGTGGTGCTGTGTCTTGAAGCGCTGGTGGACGAGATGGACCGGCTGGTGCACAAGGGCGTTCCCGTGGATGATCGCCTCAGGCTGTCGCCGGCGTGTCCCCTGATCCTTTCCTCTCACAAGGCGCTGGATCATGCACGGGAGCGGGCGCTCGGCTCCGAGGCCATCGGTACCACCGGGCGGGGTATCGGTCCCGCCTACGAAGACAAGGCGGCGCGGCGGGCGCTGCGCCTGGCGGACCTGTTCGAGCCGAAACAACTGCGCGAGCGGTTGGCCAACCTGCTCGATCTGCACAATTTCCTGCTTCGCGAGTACTACTCCGCCGAGCCGGTGTCCCTGGACGAGGAACTGAGTCGCCTGGCCGGTTTTTCCAAACGGGTGAAGCCGCTTGTTGCCGACGTGCCCGGATTGCTGCAGGAGATGCAGCGAAGCGATCGCAGCGTGCTCTTCGAAGGCGCCCAGGGCGCGATGCTTGATATCGATCTGGGGACCTACCCGTTCGTCACCTCGTCCAATACGACCGTCGGGGGCGCCGCCACCGGAACCGGCATGGGTCCTGCGCCCATCGACTGCGTGTTGGGCATCGTCAAGGCCTATACCACCCGGGTCGGCGCGGGGCCTTTCCCCACGGAGCTGTTCGACGACATGGGTCGTCATCTCGCGCGAGTGGGCGCCGAGTTCGGCTCGACCACGGGTCGGCCGCGGCGTTGCGGCTGGTTCGATGCCATCGCGTTGCGCCGTGCCGCCTTCACCAATTCCCTGACCGGCTTGTGCGTCACGAAACTCGATGTCCTGGATGGGTTGGACGAGGTCAAGATCTGCACGGGATACCGTCTGGACGGGGAACTCCTCGAGACCCCGCCGCTGCTGATGGACCGGTACGGCGAGTGCGAGCCGATCTACGAGTGCATGCCGGGCTGGCGTGAACCGACGTCGGGCAAGACCGCGTTTGAGGACTTGCCCGGCGCAGCCAAGGACTTCCTGCGGCGCATCGAGGAAGAAGTGGGAATCCCCGTGGATATCGTTTCGACTGGACCGGGCCGGGAGGCCGTGATCATTCGCCGCCACCCATTCGACACGCCATAGCGGCCGGACACATGGACTTCATGGATTTCTTCTACACGCGGGCCATTCCGGCCGCGCTGATCACGGTCATGCTGGGCATGGGGCTTTCGCTGACCGTGAGCGACCTGAAACGGGTCGTGGTCTTCCCCAAGGCGGTGTCCGTCGGACTGTTCGGCCAACTCGTATGCCTCCCGCTGCTGGCCTTCGTGCTCGCCTTGCTCCTGGCGCCGAATCCCGCGATCGCCGCCGGGGCGATTCTGCTGGCGGCGTGTCCGGGAGGCGTGACCTCCAATGCGTATACGTTTGCCGCGCGCGCCGATGTGGCGCTGTCGGTGACGCTGACCATCATCGAGAGCGCAATCACCATCTTCACGATTCCACTGTTTGCCTTTCTGGCGCTGAGCTATTTCATGAGCCAGGGTGCGGCGCCGGATGTGCCGGCAGGCGAAATGATCCGGCAACTGGCCATGATTACCGTCATCCCCATCGCCTGCGGCATGCTCGTCAGGGCCGTTCGCCCCGAGTTTGCGCTGCGGTTGGTGGAAGGACTTCGCACGGTCACGGTCTACGTGTTGATCGTGCTGATTGCCGCCGCGGCGATCTCCAGTTGGCGAGAGGTGATCGACAATTTCGTTCAGGCGGGTCTGCTGGTCGCCGCGCTGAATCTGCTTTCCATGGCCATGGGATACGGTCTCGCCCGGGTTGCAGGGTTGCCCGGCTCACAGCAGATCACCCTGGTCTACGAAGTCGGCGTGCAGAATATTTCGCTGGCCCTGCTGGTCACGCTGACCTTGCTCGAAGACCCGACGCTGGCCATCACCTCGCTGCTCTACGCCGTCATCATGCCGATCACCGCGCTCGCTTTCCTGCGCGTGGCGCCATGGTTGAAAAATTCAGGTTGACTGATAGCGGCAGAGGGCAAATTGCTATGGATACGAACCTGAATCTTTGTTGTAATCAATGACACCCCCTGGAGTTCCCCAAGCGATGACATCGGTCCGATCTGTCCGCCTCGATACACGTTGTTCTGCTCGATTCATGGCCCTGCTGGCGGGCCCGATTGCTGCCTTGCTGGCGGGAGGCCTGCTCGCTCAGGAGCTGCCGCGGCCGCCGGAAATCGAGCCCGATATCCGTTTCTGGACCCGTGTTTATACCGAGGTCGACACCGCCAGCGGCTTCATACATGACGACCGCAACCTGGACGTCGTCTATCGCACGCTGCGATTCGACGAGGGTGCCAGCCAGCGTAGCCGGCGCAACGAAATCAACGCGGCGACCGAATCCATTCGCGGGACGCTGAGAACGCTCGCAACCGGCAAGCGCGACAATCTGAGTCAGGAGGAGCAACGCATCTTGTCGCTCTGGCCGGACGGGGTCAGCAACCAGACGCTTGCATCGGCCGTCGATCGCCTTCGTTTTCAACTCGGCCAATCCAACCGGTTCCGTGCCGGGCTGATTCGCTCCGGTCGCTGGAAGCCCTACATTCGCGAGGTATTGCAGCAGGAAGGCGTGCCCGCCGAGCTGATCGCATTGCCCCATGTGGAATCTTCATTCGATCCCACGGCCTACTCCAGGGCGGGCGCTGCGGGCATGTGGCAGTTCACCCGTTCGACCGGTTTGCGCTACATGCGCATCGATCACATCGTTGACGACCGCCGCGACCCGTTTTTCGCCACAGTGGCGGCAGCGCAGTTGCTGCGCGACAACTACGAAGTGCTGCAGAACTGGGCGCTGGCGATTACCGCCTATAACCACGGCCAGTCCGGCATGCGAAATGCGGTGCGCAGCACCGGAACCGACCGCATCGAAGTCATCCTGCGCGAATACAACGGCCGGCTGTTCGGCTTCGCCTCGCGGAATTTCTACGTGGCGTTTCTTGCGGCGGTGGATGTGGATGCCAACGCGGAGGCGTATTTCGGTCCGCTGAACCCGGATCCGGTAGCGGACACGGCGGTGATGAGCGTGCCCGACTACGTCACCGTGTCCACACTCGCGGATGCCTTCGATGTCAGTCATGACGTGCTTCGCAACTGGAATCCCGCACTGACGGCGGCGGTCTGGAGCGGAGAGAAGTTCGTGCCCAGGGGGTTCAGGCTGCGTGTGCCGGGTGATGTTGTTCCCAACGCGGCCGAACGGCTGGCCGCGGTGCCTGCCTCGTTACGGTATACGGCGCAGCGCCCCGACGTGCTGCATCGAGTGCAGCGCGGAGAAACCGTTTCAGGGATCGCGGCGCGTTACAGGGTCAGTCAGAGTGCGTTGGTTCAGCTTAACAATCTTCGGAGTCAGAACTTTATTCGCGTAGGCCAGGAATTGAGACTGCCCGGAAACAACGGTGCACGACCGATCACGCTGGCGCAGCGTGACGGAGTACCGTCCGGGGATGGTGGCACGTACATTGTCCGCGCCGGTGACAGCATCGATGGGATCGCGCGGATGTACGGGGTCAGTCCCGAGGACTTGCTGGCAAGGAACGCGATTGCGAATGCCGACCGGATTTACGTCGGTCAGGAGTTGGTCGTCGGGGGAGCGGTCGATGGGACCGTGGCGGAATCGACTGCCGAAGAACCGGTCGCAGCGGCCGCGGCTGCGGAAGAATCGGCTCCGGATGCAGAGCCGGCGCCGGCCCCGCAGGCTGTGGCCGCCGCTCCGGCTGATCCACCGGAACCACCATCCGAAGAGCCCGTGGTGGAGCAGGAGCGGGTGGTGGTTGCCGAAGCGACACCGGGGCCGGCTGTTGCAACCGGCTCGGCACCGGAGACCCAATTCGACCCGGACGCGCCTGCCCTGGCGCCTGCTGATGCCGAAGCGGAAGACACCGTCAACGTGTTGGCCAGCGACCAGGCGGAATTGGCGGCGGATCCCAGTGACTACCTGGTTCGCCAGGACGGGACCATCGAGGTTCAGGCGCTGGAGACACTGGGCCACTACGCGGATTGGCTGGAGATTCGAACCCAGCGGCTTCGGGACATCAATGGCATGCCCTTCCGCGAGCCGGTCGTGATCGGACGGCGCTTGAGACTGGATTTCTCCGAGGTGTCTCAGGACGCATTTGAGGCCAAGCGAGTCGCCTATCAGCAGGAGACTCAGGAAGCGTTCTTCCAGTCTTTCGATGTCACCGGTGTCGAGCATCATGTCGTTGAGCCAGGGGAGTCCCTGTGGCAGCTTGCCCTGCAGGATTTTCGAGTACCGGTCTGGCTGGTGCGTCAGTACAATCCCGACCTCGATCTGGACCGGGTAGCGCCGGATATGGTGGTCAATTTCCCCGTCCTGCGTCCAAAGGGAGCGATTGATGCGGGTTGACGCGAGGGTCGCAATCGCAATGCAGGGGACTCTTGCCACGGGCTGCTAGAATGGCACGATGATTTCTCGACTGTTAATGGCGGTTTTCGGGGCTGTGGCCATCACCATCGGCCTGTTGCTCTTCATGGATGACGTGACCAGCAGGTACTTGTTGAGGGACACCACGCAGTACTTCAGGATTACGGATTATTTCCCCGCACCTGATCGCGGCCGCCAGCTCCCGGAAATTCCGATCGTGCCTGAAGCCGCCCCGGACCGGCCTCAATTCGAGAACCCTGAAGAAGAGGCAATGCCCGTTGAAGAACCGTTGCCCTGGGAATTACTGGAAGAGACTGCGCCGAACCTGGAGGAACAGTTGATGCTGGACGAACGCCAGGCGGCCCTGCCCGGCGACTCTATCCGCGCGGGTTAGCTTGCTCTTCGTGTTTCGGCAACCCGTGACGGGTTCAAACGAGGTTCGACTAGTGCTGCTTCTTCTGTGCCGCGGCGGGCTTCTTTTGTGACGCGGCTGGCTGCTTCTGTGGCGCGGCGGACTTCTTCTGCGACGCGGCGGGCTGCTTTTGTGACGCGGCTGGCTGCTTCTGTGGCGCGGCGGGCTTCTTCTGTGCTGCGGTCGGCTGTTGCTTCTTCTGTGGCGCGGTCAGCTTGACCCTTCCACGCTTGCCCGAGCGGCGCTCGTTGAGTCGGACGGCAATCTCTTTCACCGCCTCGGTCACGTCTTCGCGGCTGCCCTGGCGGTAGCCCTTGATCTTGTTCTTGCCCTGAACGATTTCGTAACGGTGCCAGCTCGTGCCTTCCGCTCCGGGAGGCGTCTCGGTGCGGCGTACCGATACAACTTCATAGGGATCGTCGAGTACTGGTGGTTCGCTACTCATATTGAACCTGTTGGAATGTGGCGGCGCGCTATTCGACTATTGAATGGCGAATCCCGCGCGTGGATTGAATTCCGTGCCGTCCGCGCGCGTCGCGATTATCCAGGCGGCCGCAGGACGTCCATCCTTCATGGGATTGCCCGTTATGCTCAACCGGGTACCGGGTGACAGGTCGCTCCTGCGAATTCCTGCCCGCATGAGCGTGCTCGGACCCTCGGCTTCAAACCCCCACGTGGTCACGGAGCCGTCTTCATTGGTCACGTCAACCAGCAGCCATGAATGGGGATTGGTGTACTGGAACTCCTTGACGACGCCTTCCAGCGTGACTTCATTCTCATGGTCGAACATGAACGCTGAATGGTGGCTCCAACCGGTGGAACCAACCGCAAGAATAGCGGCACCGAGGCCGATGGCAACGGACTTCCTCATGAGGTGCTCCAAATCAGTGCTTCGTATTTTCGCCGTGCGCGACTCTGCGCGTCAGGAGTTATTGTTGAAATATAATACCAGACTCGGGAGGGGCAGTACGCCGCGCGCCCGTCCGGGAAAGCCTCCGCGATCACGGTCGCATGCAATAATGGTGTGCAGTTTTTCGGGCATGCGAATGAGCGCGGCGCATGGATTGCGGGCGCGCAGTCAGGGAGATTTTCATGGTAAGAGTCAGGCCAGCGATTGCGACATTCGGCTGTTGTTGTCTGGTCGCGAGTAACGCGGCGGTTGCACAGGAACTGGTCGCCGTTCCTCCGCCGATGGAATTCGAGACTTCCGCCGATCACTATGCCTGGCTGTTGGAGCAGGCCGACGGCGGAACGCAGCATACGATGGATACCATTCCGCAGTGGTCCGGCCTGTGGGAAACCGACGGCAACAACAACAACGACATTTTCCTTGAGGAATACACTGACGAACGAATCGGCTCGACCGTGCGAGGTACGGTTCGCAGCGGCGTCCTCACGCTGCCGTACGAAGAGGCGTTCAGGGAGCGGCGGCGTCAGGCCGAAGAGACGGGCCAGCAGTATTACGATCGCCTGACCCATTGCGAACCACCGGGTTATCCTCGCCACCTGCGTGAACCCTATGTGCGGGAGTTCATCAACCTGCCGCATCAGTCCTGGCAACTCAACGACCTGGGCAACGAGAATCGGCGCATTTACATTAGTCAGGAGCACGTCAACATTTACGCGACTCACTCCTGGCTCGGCGATACGATCGGGTTCTGGGATGGTGACCGGCTGATCACGCACACGGTCGACCTGTTGCCCACCGACTATTTTCGGAGTCAACCCCTGACCAGCAATCAGTTCGAGTCGGTCGAAGTGTGGGAGATGAAGACGCTTGAGAACGGCGAGATGAGGCTTGAAGTCCAGGTCACCTTTTACGACGAACTGTCCCTGGTCAAACCGATCAATGCCGTGTATCGATTCAAGCCTTCAACGGAGCTCATGGAAATCGGTGCAAGAATTCGCCACTTCGAGTGCGAAACCAGCAGCAACTCGTACCTGTCGGAGGACGGGCGCACGCAGTTCTATCTGCCGGGCGATCCCGAGTACAAGGATGCTCGCGGCTACACGATGTTTCCGGAGCTGCCGGGTCAGTCGCGCGATCCGATCTACAACACGCAATTGCCGGAATAGGGTAGGGTACGTGAGCCCGGACGGCGCAGAGGCACGACAAATATGAAGAATACTGACTTATGGGGCTTGCTGTTGACCGGTGCGGGCCTTGTTTCTGCCGAATCGATTCTCGCTCATCACTCGTTTGTACAATTTGACCAATCCACTGAACTGGTCGTGTCCGGCGAAGTGGTGCGTTGGGCGTTCAACGCCCCGCATTCCTGGCTGTATCTCAACGTCGAGGGTGACGATGGATCTGTTTCCCTGTGGAGCTTCGAGGGATCCGGACCGGTCAGCCTGCTGCGCCGTAGCATCAGCGGCAATACCTTCGAACCCGGCGACCGTATCACTTTCATGTTCTGCCCGATCAGGGACGGCCGGCCCGCCGGGCACCTGGGCTGGGTGAGGCTCGAAGACGGGACGTTTATCGACCCAAGCGATGGCGGGTGCGCAGGTGACGAGGAGACCATCGAACGCTGGAAGGGCTGGCTCGAGCAGGGATTCGCATCAAACAAGGATGCGATGGCGGCGGAGTCTCACTAGTGCTCCATCAACCTGACAATTGCGGATCAGGTTGATGGGGCACTAGCAGTCGGGCAATCGCTCAGGACTGCCGGGCAGCGTACCGCTTCACTATGAGCACTTCCGGGACAATACGTGTTGTTGCACTGTGGCTGGGTCGGCTGGGGCCCGGGTTGCTGTTTGCCGCCACGGCGGTAGGCGTATCCCACCTGGTCCAGTCGACGCGTGCCGGCGCCGAATTCGGGCTCACGCTCCTGGTCCTGATTCTTGCAGCCTGCGCCATCAAGTATCCCGCATTCCGGTTCGGCGCCGAGTACGCGGCCCTGACCGGCCGGACCGTGCTCAGCGGCTACGAGCGGCAGGGTCGATGGTTGCTGGCGCTGATTCTCCTGGCAACGTTTGTTGAGGGCGTAGGGGTTGTCCCTGCGGTGACCCTGGTGACCGTCGGGCTCGGCATGAATCTGCTGGGTACGCAGGTGGACCCGATCATCGCCACGGTGGCGATCATCTTCGTGGCCAGTATCGTGCTATTGGTCGGCCGCTACAGGGTGCTGGAAAACATCACTCGGGTTTTCGTCGCACTTTTTGCGATCATGACCGTTCTGGCCACCCTGGCTGCCATCGGCGGCATCAATCCGGGCCAACCCCTCGCCGCGCCGTTCGAGCTTAACGAGTCGAACCTCTTCTTCTCCGTATCCGTGGCCGGCTGGATGCCCATCGGCCTGGGCGGCGCGATCTTCCTCTCGGCATGGGTCATCGCACGCGGCAAGGCCTCAGGTCAGCCCGTCACACCGCGCGTCGCCCTGTTCGACTTCCACGTCGGTTTTCTCACGAGCCTCGTCCTGGCGTTCTGTTTCCTGCTCATGGGCACGATTGTTCTCCTCGGGCGGGAAGTTGAAATGGCCGGTTCGTCGGCCGTCTTCGCTGCCCAGTTCGTCGGAATCTTTACCGAAGTGATCGGTCAGTGGACGGAACTGGTGGTGGGCGTGGCGGCGATTACAGTCATGCTCTCGACGGTATTGGCCGTGGTCGATGGATTTCCACGGGTGTATGCCAATGTGGTGACGAAGCTGGCAAGAGGCGTGGGCGTGCCGTCGGAAGAAAGGCTGTATCAAGGGTTCCTGTGGTTGCAGATCGTCACGTCAGGCGTTGTCCTGTACGTGCTGCCGAGGAGTTTCGGAGCCTTCATCGATTTCATCACGGCCGTGGGCTTTCTGACAGCGCCGGTTGTCGCCTTCATGAATCACCGCATCATGTTCTTCGGCGACATTCCGCCTCAGCAGCAGCCGGCAAGGTGGGTTCGCCGTTGGAGCGTCGCCGGAACAACGATTCTGGCGGTGATCTTCCCGATTTACCTGTACTTCAGGTTGACCTAGGAGCCTGTCCGGCAAGGCTCTGTTGTATCACCGTATTTCCCGGGGAAGTGTGGCCAGGCGTGGCCAGTTGCGCTCAAGCGCATCCCGTTGGGACTACGCCGCCGAATCTCCTGCAGCATCTTCGTTCGGTTCATGGGACACGTCCTCTCGGTATCCCATCAAACCAGACAGATCACTAACTACCAACACCGGCTCTCGGCCGATTGCACTACACCTTTTGTTTGCGCACACTATGCGGGCATCTGTTCGCACACCGAACATCGGAGGCAGCATGATCAGATATCAGTTCGTACTCGCGCTGTGCTGTGTCCTGTGTCTTGGCGCCTGTGGCGAACAGCAGTCGCCGCCGCAGGGCCCACAGCCGTCCCAGGAGCAACCCGCCGCATCTCCGTCGGCGGACGACAGACCGGAGCCGGGGCCGCTCGATCGGCCCGGCAATTACGACGAGATGATTACGTTACACGCGGAACTCGTCGACTGGCGTCCATTCTCACCGGTCGACGGCATAGTCGACTATTCAGCAGCACGGATCGCCGAGCGTGTAGTTGAAATCGATGACATGCAGGCGCGCCTGGAGCGAATCGGCGTACAGGGCTGGGACGTCTCTCAGCAAGTGGATTACCTTACGGTCCGCGCGGAACTCGACGAGGAAGAATTCATCCTGCGCGTAACCCGGCCATGGGCGCGGGATCCGGGATTTTATCTTTCGGCGCTGCTCGAGATTGCGTTCACGGACCTGCCGGTCGAAGGGGAGGCGCTCGGGACACTGCGGCAGAACCTGAGTGCCGTGCCGGCAATGCTCGAGCAGGCACGCTTGAATCTCACGGACGTCGCAGCGGACAACGCGGCACTGGCGATTCGTTCGCTGACACAGTCAGACGGCGTCGAGCACGGCTTTCCGTACCGCGAAAGCCCGCCGCCCGGCGTCATTGGCTGGTACGAGGATTTTCTCGCGCGTGCCGATAGACAGCCGGAACTCAAACCCGAGATCGAAGCGGTTCTGTCATCGTTGGAGTCGTTTCACAAATGGCTGGTCGAGAACCGCGATTCCATGGATGGACGGAACGGCGTCGGCAAGGAATCGCTAGACTGGTTTGTGCGCAATGCACTGTTGATTCCGTACACAAGCGAGGAAATGCTGGTTCTTGCACAACGCGAATTCGATCGCTTGTGGGCATTCTATGCGCTCGAACGTCATCGAAACCGTGGGCTACCCGAAATCGCCCTGCCAACATCGCGCGAGGAATACGAGCAACGGCTCGCCGAAACCGACGACATGGTGCGCAGCTGGCTGGTCGAGGGCGAAGTCATCACGATTCCCGAATACGTCCCGACAGACTGGCGCGAAATGGGATTCAACGTCCCCTGGATCGAACGGGATACGGCGCCGAACTTCTGGGAGGCGGTGCAATTCCGAAATCCCACGCCCGATCACCTGCATGCGGTCATTCCGGGGCATCGCTTCGACGGCTGGGTATCGCCCCGCGTCGACAACCCCATCCGCAGCAAGGCAGACTTCGGCGCGCGCCGGGAAGGCTGGGCCGTCTACCTGGAGGAAGGCATGATGCGGGCCGGCCTGATTGATTCTGAGCCGCGTATACAGGAACTAATTTACGTTTTCGGCATTTGGCGCGCGTCACGCACGGTCGGCGACATTCTGAACCAGTGGAATGACATGACGGCGGCAGAGACCGCGGAGTACTGGGTCGACGTCACGCCGATGCTCGATCCCGATGTCGCACGAAAATACGCTCAAGTGCGGCCCGCACCCGGTCACGGGCTGCAATACACAATCGGTGCGTTGCAAATTTTCGAGCTCCTGGCCGCCCGAAAACTTCAATTGCGCGACGACTTTGTGCTCAGGGACTTTCACGACGACATCATGTCGAAAGGCAAGATTCCGGTCGCGCTCATACGCTACGAGATGACCGGGGACGACAGCGTGGTCCGGGAGTTTTGGGACCGGCAGCCACTCACGACGTTCCTGCAGGAGCGGCAACAGTGAGATAGGTCCTGGTCGCCGCCGGTCAGGATTTCCGCGGGCCGCCATTCGACAGATGCCGCGATACTCGGGTCATTGCACACAGGAACGAGTGCCGTGTGCCAGGCGATATCTGCCCGGAAGTGCTGTCATTCCTGCGCGGCGTTTTCACGTGCCCATCTGGCGACCTGTGCATGTGTGCCGAACCACGCCCCGCCCAGCGATTTCGCATGTTCGATAATCTGCTCGATTATCCAGATCCTCGACCGGTGGCCGATCACATGCGGGTGCATCAGCACCTGAAACACGTCTCCCTCCGCGGCAGCCGCGTCCAGTTCATCCTTGAAGATCTCGTATACGTCAGCCGGTGACAGCCAGGGCCGTGCCCCGGAGCGGCTGAAACTGAGGTACACGGCATCGTCGCGCGCCCACTCTACCGGCACCTCCACGAGCCCGGAGCCTTCCCCTTCGAGTAACAGCTCGTAGCAGGAATCGTCCGCCATCATCGAACTGTCGTATTCGAGGCCGATCTCAGCCACCAGTTCAATGGTGTTGGGGCTCATGTCGAAGTTCGGCGACCGATGGCCGACGACTTCCTGGCCTGAAACCTCCTCGAGGACGTCACGCGCCCGCAACATGATTTCGCGTTCGGTGTCCCGGTCCAAGCGCGAGTTGTTCGCATGAATCCAGCCGTGCAGCCCGACCTCGTGCCCTTCAGCGACGATACGGCGCGTCTCGTCGGGGTCTACCAGTGACACCACGGCCGGGATATAGAACGTCGCAGCGACATCGTGACGCCGCAGGATGTCCAGTATGCGTGGCACCCCGACACGCCGGCCGCGTTGGCCCCAGGCCAGCCTACCCGGCGCGAAGTTGCCGCCCGCGAGAGACCCTACTTCGTGGTCGCAGTCAAAGGAGAACGCGACCGCAAATTTCGAGCGCTCTGGCCAGCGCTCGGGTTTGAGTTTTCGTCCGGGGCGCACGCGCCCCAGAATCTCGGTCCACTCGTCCTCGGTCATCTCCCAGGGCCTGTCCAGCCGATCGGCAAGCGGTCCTTCGGGGGGATCGAAGTAGCCGATCTTCGGCCCGCCAGCCTGGTTGGCGGCGGCTGTTTGGCTTGCACCCAGGAGACCTCCGGCCACGGCCGTGGCATTCATGCTTCTAAGAAACTCGCGTCTGCTCATCGTAATTTACCTCTTCGAATCGTTCGGCAATTTCGCGCCAGTCCCTACGGCTGTGCGCTGCCACCCGGAATTCGCGGCGGTCCGCACGGCAGTGACGGACGCCATGGTAACCTACAAAGCCTCGTGCCGAAGTAGGCCGCTTGCCGTCCGGTCGGCCGGCATCCAGTCACCGATTGCGGCAATGAATTGTGTGAAGAAGACTGTTACTTTGAAGGGCGGCTGCGAATACTTCCCGAGGAATGCAGATACCCTTGCAGTGAAACACCGCTGGACGCATCAGGTACCACCAATCGCTCGCCGTGTCATCAACATCGTCACCATCGACAATGGCGTACCCATAAAGTCGAATGATGTTGTTCGACCGAATCAGGACGGTCATTGATCGCGGCGAGATCCAGCAAGCAAATTGCGGCGTGGTCCTCCTACTGGTCAGAAGGAAGTGTCATGTCCCTGCCAAACCTGTTTGCCGACAATTACAGCGGCAACGTACTTCGGTTCTGGGACGAAGCGTTCGCGACGCTGGAAGAAGATAGCAGGAAGCTCGATATCTGTACGGGCAATGGCGCGATCGCAAACGTAGCCAGAGATCATGCGGATCGTCGAGGAATACGCATTGAAATCCACGCAATAGACGTCGCCGAAAATCAGCCGTACAGTCGTGAGGGCGACGATTCGACCATCAACGGCGTTCAGTTTCATTCAGGCGTGGCGGTTGAGGCCACTCATTGTCGCAACGACTATATTGATCTGATTGTCGTACAGTTTGCGATAGAGTACTGCAGTATTCCGTAAGCGGTCGAGGAACCTCGCACGCAGTCGATGGGATTGCGTAGACTATCGCGCACCGTCCCCGACGTGCCGTTCGAAGTATTCGCGTATCTTGCCAAAAGTATAGATGGCGTAGTGCTCGTCGCTGGCCCACCAGTGCGATGATGTCGGCGCGATAATGATGTCTGGCTCCTTTCCCAGCAACAGGAGCTTCTCGTACATCTGCAGCGTCGATTGGACCGGCACGATGTCGTCGTGCAGCCCGTGAATCAACAGCACCGGATCTGCCAGGTTCTCGCCGTAGTTCAGGAGAGTCGACTGCCTGAATATTTCCGGATGCGTGTGCGGCCGCCGCGACAGGTGCTGGTCGTTGCTCGTGAATCTCGACACGTCGATCGCGGGCGCGCCGGCGACGCCGGCCCTGAACATGCCCGGCTTTTCGAACAGCGCAAACAGCACCAGCATGCCACCGTAACTGTTGCCCCAAATGCCGATCCGGTCCGGGTCCACGTAGGGGAGCGTGTTCAGATAGTCGACGGTACTGTGCAGATCCTCGAGATCGGCGCCTCCCCAGTCTCCCTGAAACGTCTCGCGGAATTCCACGCCGTAGCCGATGCTGCCCCTGAGATCGACCTGGATCGTGATGTAGTCGCCATCCATGGCCATCGCCTGCTGGAACGGGCTGATCCGTTCGGGCGTCGGGTGGCCGCGCGTCGACCACGTGTTGCGGACGGTATTGGAATAGACGTTCCCGAGGATCACCGGATAGCGCTTCGACGGATCCAGGTTCGGAGGTTCGATGATCCTGGCGTGAAGCGTGTAATCGTCAATGCGGCTCGGGAACTGGACATAGCGCGGCTCGATCCACTCGTACCGATGGAATTCGGGAACGGGCGAGTGCGTAACCCTGATCGGCGTGTCAGGCGACGACACATCGACGATGTACAATTCCGCCGGTTCGAGGTCGCTCGACGAAACGACGGCGATGACGCCGCCGCCGGGCGCGACCGCAAATTCCTCGTGAACGCCCGGCCGCGACGTGACGCGCCGCGGGGTTCCTCCACTTTCACCGATGGTGAAAATGTGTCGCTCACGGGGGGTTGGCGACGCCGCCGTGAAAAAAATCGATTGGGTTTCCCTTGCGACGGCGACCTGGGGCCCGCCGCTGGAACCGGCGACATCGTAATCGCCGGTCGTAAGCATACGGGGGTTGCCCCCGGATGCCGGGATTGACGCGATTCGATAATACCCGCCGTTGTCGTCGATAAAGTAAATCCGCTGTCCGGAGCTGGCCCAGTGCGACGTGAATACCGAGTAGATGCGCCGCGGCCGATGATCGTGATAGATCGGCTCCAGAAGGGCTTGCCCGTTGGGGATATCGGTGACGTACAACCATCGGTGCTCTCCTTCGTCCGTTTCCTGTTCGATCAGCAGGCGGTTCGCCGTTGGAGACCACTGGTAGTTCAGAATATTTCGATGCACAGGCTCGCGCAGCGCAAGCTCGCTGACAGTGCCGCCGGCCAGGGAGTAGATGCCAAGCGTCTTGACGGCATCGTCCTGTCCGGGATAAGGCCTTCGTACTTCGGCCAGGAACGGCTCGTCCTGACCGATGTACGACGGAATCGGCATGCGGTTGACGCGCGTTCGGTCTGTGCGATGTACGGCAATGTAGTTCGAATCGGCGGACCAGGCATAGCTCGTTATTTCGTCGTCCAGGCCGGTGAAGCGCCCGAACGATGCACCCGGGAGCGCCGGTTTTCCGACACTCGTCGCCTTGACGAGCGCGTCGTCCCCGAATCGCCAGAGCCAGAGATCGCCGTCCCCGAGATACGACAGGTACGCGCCGTCAGGCGAGAGGCCGATAGCGCTCTTGCGGCCGCCGCTGGTCGTCATCCGGCGAATATCGCCGGACTCGACCGAAACATGATGGAGGTCTCCCTCAAAGGTAAAGTACAGGCCGCCCGATGCCGCGTTCCACAGAATCTCGGATACGCCGGAGACGCGCCTGGATTGCGCGGCGGCCAGCAACCGCTGGAGGGATGTGTCCTGCAAGGCTGCCGCTTCCGCTCCGGGCGATGCACCGATCGCGAGATTCGTGATCCTCCTGGGCTCGCTGCCGCCGGCGTCGGTGACCCAGATGTCGCGGAACCCGAGTCCCTCGCCGTTCCACAGAAATGCCAGGCTCTCGCCGTCGGCCGACCAGGTGGGGGCTACCGGGGGGGTACCGCCCAGAAACGGCAGCGACATCGAGCGTTCGATCGTCGGCGCATCCTGGGACGACGCGTTCGAAAGGACAGCGGAAGCAGCAAGTACCGCCAGGGCATGTCCGGCAATGCGCAACGGTCTCGCAATCGAGCCGGAAGCCTTTTCGGCAACAGCAGCGACGGGTTCACTGCGCAAGACGGTTTTGCCCTCCGAACAGGCGAAATTCCTGTGTTCGGTCGGTCCGCTACCGTATCCGCCAAGCATCCTCACGATGTCAATGTACCGTAATTCCTGTTCCCTGGCTCGGCGAGGCGAAATGGCAAGATATCGACTACCTGCCGAACGATGCCGACGCACCGACGATATACTTCCGCCCGATCGGAACGAATAGTGTCACATTGGTGCTTGCATCGCCCCCGGAGCCTTGTCCAATGAGACATGAGCCTGAACGGGGGGCGTAAATCCAACGAGACATGAGTCTGTAGGTCGGCGTCTGGGGTCATCGGAGGATGATTGTGACGCTACAGACGCAGCGGGTTCAGAGCCTGGAGCAGGTTTGTGCCTTTCTGGAGGGCAACGAGGCGGTGGATTTTGTCGAGGGCGACCGTGAGGGCGTCTACGACCTGGTCCGGTGCACGCTGGTGAAGTTGACGAGTCCTTCGGACCGGCCCGCGCCCTGCGGGACGTGGGGACAGCCCGTGCACAACACCAAGGTGTTGACCACCGCCTGACCCCACTCGCGGGCCTCTCGCCCACGAACACCACAGGACCCATCACAGGATTGCATACCATGAAGAAAAAGCCCTGGACCAGGGCTTGTATCGAGACCGTCCGTGCCCCAGGATAGTGGTACTTTCAATACCGATCCCGACTCCGCCTACACTTTGAATCAACCTCTCCGTTCAGGCTCATGTCGGTATTGGATTAGACTGTCAATCAAACTTCGGCGCAGGGCCGGTTTATTCTGGCGACGGAAGCTTCGAGCGTCGTTCCGGCGCGAACTGCCTGCCCGGTGCTACAATTTGACCGTGCCCGTTCGCCTTGCAGCGCAACGCTTGCCGGGCACGAATAACAATACCGAGGAGAGACTTCAATGCCGGACTTGTCATCCGTCTGGAAAATTCCGCTGATCGTTTCCGGATTTGCCCTTGTTGCCATGTCAATAACTTCGTGCGCGGACGCCCAGGATCCTGCTCCGAATTCCTACGAGGCGCTTGTCCGGTTGTTCGAGGACTGGCGCGAGTTCGAACGGCCGCCGATGCTGGATGGTGCCCCGGACTACACGGCCGAAAGATTCGAGGCGGCCCATGAAGAACTTGTCGGCTACGTCGAGCGGCTGAATGCCATCGAGATCGGCGATTGGCCGGTGGAACAGCAGGTCGACTGGCACATCGTCCGCGCGGAGATGAACGGTTTCGATTTCAATCACCGCGTGCTCCAGCCCTGGGTCCGCGATCCCGCCTACTACCAATCGATCTGGACCTACCAGAGCGACGTGCCGGCGCACGAGGGCCCGACCCACCACGCGGTGCTGGAGCTCTGGACCTACGACTTTCCGCTCTCGGTCGACGAAGAGGCTCGAATGCTCCGGGACCTGGCGGTGATACCGCCGCTCATGAGGCAGGCGCAGCGGAATCTCACGGGCAATGCACGTGATCTCTGGATAGCCGGTATCCGCAACATCCGGGCACAGCGGGGGCACTTGGACGGCATCATGGAAGCGGTCGGCGGCGACGCGAGCGATGAACTGACCGAGGCGATCCGCGCCGCACAGGCGGCCACCGATGACCTGATCGCCTGGCTTGAGGCGGAAGCGCCTTCCAAGACCGGTCCGTCGGGCATCGGCAAGGACAACTACACCTGGTACATGAAAAACGTGCACTACGTACCGTTGTCCTGGGAGGAGGAGGTGGACCTGCTGCAGCGCGAACTGGACCGGGCCTGGTCGTCGCTGAAGCTCGAGGAGCACCGGAATCGCAACCTGCCGCCGCAGGTCGCCGCGTCCACCTCGGAAGAATACGATCGCCTGGCGGATGAATCGGCCGCGAAGCTCATGGCATTCCTGGAAGAACAGCAGGTCATGCCCGTCAAGGACTACATGGAGCCGGCTCTAAGGGAACGCCTCGGCGAATTCATACCAGAGGACGACCGCAACTTCTTCTGGATCGCGGCCCACTACGATCCGACGCCGCTGTACACGCACTTCTACCATTGGTTCGAACTCGCGCAGATGCGCGAAGAGCCTCACGACAGCCCGATCCGCCGCGGAGCGCTGCTCTACAACATCTTCGACAGCCGCAACGAGGGGACCGCCACCGGTGTCGAGGAGATGTTCATGCACGCCGGCCTCTACGACGACAATCCGCGATCGCGGGAACTCGTCTGGATCATGCTGGCGCAGCGGGCGGCCAGGGGGCTCGGCTCGCTGTATGCGCACGCCAACGACATGACGATGGCCGAAGCCGGAAACGTGCACGTGGAGTGGACGCCGCGGGGCTGGATGGAAAACGAGCCCGAATTGCTCCAGTTCGAGCAGCACCTCTACCTGCGTCAACCGGGCTACGGGACGAGCTACGTCACGGGCAAGTACCTGCTGGAGCGCCTGCTCGCCCACCGCACCAGCCAGACGGAGGACGCGGACCCGCCGTACACGCTCAGGGACTTCTACGGCGAGCTTAACGATGCCGGCAGCGTGCCCATTTCGCTGGTGCACTGGCAGCTTACCGGCAACGACGAGGACATCCGGGGGATCATGGAGGGCGGCTGAGCGAATTCATCCCTGTCTGCCGGGCCGCCCTTGCATCGGCCTGTACCCCCTGAGGATCGAACCATGAATTTTCCATCCAGATTTGCCGTCATCGCTTCGGGTTTGCTGCTGGCGGGCCAGGCCCAGCCTCAGATCCACCTGGTTTCCGACGAGGTCAGGCGTGCCGCGCTTGCCAGCGAGGCGAACATCGAGCGCATGGTCATGGTTCCCATGCGCGACGGCGTGCACCTGGCGTCCCGGGTCTACCTGCCCAAGAATGCCGACGGGCCCTTCCCGACCATCCTTTGGCGATCCCCGTACAACTTCAGCGAAAAGATGGTGCCGAACCTGGAGTATTCGGACGCGAACCTGAAGTTTGCGCTTGACGCCATTCGGCATGGCTACGCCTTCGTCATGCAGTACGAACGCGGCAAGTTCTTTTCCGAGGGCGAGTGGGAAATCCTCGGTCACCCCCGAACGGACGGACATGACACGCTGACCTGGATCGCCGAGCAGCCCTGGTCCAACGGCAAGGTCGGCACGATCGGATGTTCATCCACGGCGGAATGGATCATGGGGCTTGCGAGCCTCCGGCACCCGGCGCATGTGGCGGCGGTGCCGATGGGGGTCGGAGCCGGCATCGGCCGCATGGGTCCGTACTACGAACAAGGCAATTACTACAAGGGAGGGGTGACGCAGCTACCCATGCTGACGTGGCTGTACAGTGAACAGAACCTTGTCCGGCCCACGTTTCCCGCGGATCTCTCGCGCGACGAACTCATCCGGGTATCTCGGTTTTACGACCTTGCGCCGGATATGCCCGAGGTCGACTGGAATGAAGCGTTTCGGCACCTTCCGCTCAGCGAAGCGATCGTGGCGGCCGGGGGCCCGAACGGTATCTATGACGAGATGGTGGATCGCGGACCCGACGACGAGGCCTGGTACGAGGGCGGCCTGTACCACGACCACGAGGATTTCTTCGTTCCGGCGCTGTGGGTCCATTCCTGGTTCGACCTTTCGGTCGCGCCCAACATCGCGCTTTTCAATCACGTGCGCGCCAACGCGAGCGATGCACGCATTCGCGACAACCAGTACATGATCATCGCGCCCACGGAACACTGCCACATGTACCGGCTGCGCGACCCCCACGTCACCGGCGGTCGCGACATGGGGCGTGTTCACTTCGGGCTTGACGAAATCGTCTACTCGTTCTTGGATCACTACATGAAGGATGCGCCCAACGGGTTTCCCGAATCGCAGCCGGATGTGCGCTACTTTGTCATGGGTGCGAATGAATGGCGGACCGCTGATCAATGGCCACCGCCGGGCGCCACGACGATGACGATGTACCTGGCCAGCGACGGCGGCGCCAATACGCTGCATGGCGACGGCCGGCTCACGCAGGACTTGCCGGAGCCGGTGCAACACGATTCCTATCTGTACGATCCCATGAATCCGGTGCCGTCCCTGGGCGGCAACGTGTGCTGCCTCGGTGATGAGGTCGTGCCCGGGTCCTTCGATCAGCGGCCCGTGGAGGCGCGGGATGACGTGCTCGTCTACACCAGCGCACCGCTTGAGCGCGACATCGATGTGAGCGGTGGGATCGAAGTTGTCCTGTACGTGTCGTCGGATGCGCCCGACACGGATTTCACGGTCAAGCTGCTCGACGTCGAGCCCGACGGCAAGGCCTGGAATCTCGACGAGACCATAAAGCGCGCCCGCTATCGCGAAGGATACGACCGGGAGGTGTTCATGGAACCGGGCGAGATCGTGGCGCTCGAGTTCGCTCCGCTGGCGACGAGCAACCTGTTTCGAGCCGGCCATCGAATCGGCGTGGAGGTCTCCAGCAGCAACTACCCTCGATTCGAGCGGAACCTCAACATGGGGACGAAGAACGCCCGCGAGACGGAACACCGGGTAGCCCGCAACGCAGTCCACCATGGTCCGGATCATCCTTCCCGTATCGTATTGACGGTCGTCGAATGACCATGGTGAATCTCGGCTCCAGGGTCGCGCTGGTGACCGGCGCCGCCAACGGCCTCGGCCATGCGATCTCGGCTTGCCTCGGCGAAGCCGGCGCGTCGGGCATCGGCTTCGATACCGAAGCCTTCGAAACGGGATTGCCCGCCGGCTGGATCGAGCATCGGGGCGACGTCGTCAACGAAGCGGACCTCGCCGGCGCTGTCGACCTGGCCGGGGACCGCTTCGGACGCCTGGACATCGTCGTCGCCAACGCGGGTCTGGTGCCGCCCTGGCAGGAAACCGAGCACCTGGACTTCGAGGAATGGGACACGGTCTTCGCGGTCAACGTGAAGGGTGTCGCGGCGACGATCAAGCATGCCGTGCCGTTGATGAAGCGTACCGGCGGTACGGTCATCGTGATGGGCTCGCTGAATTCCCGGTGCGCTCACCCCCGCCAATGTTTGTACTCGGCCACCAAGCATGCCGTGCTCGGCATCGTGCGGGCCGCGGCGATGGATCTCGGCCGGTACGGAATACGCGTGAACGCGCTCGGTCCGGGGCCCGTCGCCACGGACGCACTGCTCGGACGCCTGGAAACGCGGGCCCGGGAGGGTGAACCGCCGGCGGTTGAGGTTCTGGAACAGTTCGCGCGCGATACTTCGCTGGGCCGCATCGCAAGCGAGGATGACGTCGCGCGCACCGCGTTGTTCCTGGCCAGCGACCTCTCGGAAGGAATGACTGGCCAGATCCTGCCTGTGGACGGCGGTTTGCCCTGAGACGGTGGGCCGGTCCGTCAGGCAGTTGTCCCGGCGCGGTCGCGGCCCCTCCCAAACGACAGGCCCACAGCGGCGGCAACGACCGCAACTGCAGAAACCGCTGTAGCGATCACCGCGATGGCCGGGACCAGGGGAGAGTAGTTCGTGGCGGTGCGCGAGTAGAGCCATTCCGGCAGGGTCGTGTCCGCGCCGCTGGTGAAGACGGATAGAGGCAGATTGCTCCAGGACAGAAGGAACGCGAAGAGCGCTCCCGAGACGATGCCCGGCGCCAGCGCCGGCAGGGTGATTTCACGCAGGACTTGCAGGCGGGTCGCGCCCAGGTCGAACGCCGCATCCTCCTGCATGACGTCGTAGTTGTACAGGCGGATCGAGATCACCAGCGTCACCACGGGCACGATCCACACCAGGTGCGCAAACGCGGCTGTCTGCCAGCTCGGGGTAATGCCCAGGGCAGTGAAGTAGACGAGCAGCGCGAGCCCCAGCACCGGTTGCGGGAAGAACAGCGGCAGAACGATAAACCGCTGAAAGGCCCGGCGTCCGCGCCAGTCGAATCGGGCGAAGGCGAGGGCGCCGAACGAGGCGAGAATCACCGAGACGGCCACCACCAGCAAGGCGATCCTGAAACTGGTCAGGTGCAGGGTACCGGTGGTGTAGCTGGCGAGCGCATCGGCGTAGGCATTGGTGGTCCATACCCGGTGCGGAAAGAGCATGTAACGGGTATTGGAGAGCGACGCGAGCGCGACGGAGATCATTGGTATGTAAAGGAGCACGAGTACCGCCAGGAGCCAGACCGCCTGAAGCGTGCCGAACAGTGATTTCGCGCGTCCGTTCATCGCCCGGCCAGGTTGTCCACGTCGATGCGCCTGAGAACGGGAAACACGACGGCAGCGGTAAGCAGGACCGTCAACACCGTGAGCGCCGCGCCCAGCGGCCAGTCCTGGGCGTAGTTGTAACGTTGCTCGATCGCGTTGGTGATTACGGTGACGGCCTGTCCCCCCAGGATGTTCATTTCCGCGTTCGCACCCAGGGACAGGACGAAGCACAGCAGGGCGCCGACTGCGGCGCCGGGTGCCGCCAGCGGTGCCTCGATCTCCCGAAACACCTGCCACCCGGATGCGCCCAGGTCGCGTGCGGCCTCGACTTGGTCCTTCGGTATCAGAGAAACGCCCAGCAACAGGGGAAACAGAACAAACGGAAAGTGGATGTACACGAGGCCCAGCAGGGCGGCGAGCCTCGTGTAAAGGATGGTACCGATGGAGACGCCGAACAGCGCGTCGATACTTCCGGCAAGGATGCCGCCCCCCGGCATCATGAACAACGCCAAACCGAACAGGCGGACGCTTTCGGAAATGAAGATCGGCAGGGCGATGAGCACGGTCACCAGCGTTGCCCAACGACCGGCAAAGCGCACCAGGGCCCTGGCCGTCGGCCAGGCGAGCGCCAGGCAGATCAGTGTTGTGGCCGTCGCACCCAGCGCCGACCACATCAGCGGTCTCCAGTAGCCTTGGGCAAAGGCTGTGGCGTAGTTGGTGAAGGTCGGGCTTCCCGTCAGATCGAACGTGCGCGGCGGCATCAGGCTATAGAGCGCGACGACGAGTATGGGGATGACGAAACCGGCGAGCAGGAACGCCAGGACGGGGAGCATCGTCAGGATCCCGGGATTCAGGCGACGCATCATTCCTCCAATAGCGCCGCATCGCTCAAGTCGAAGCCCCACTCGGCCTTCACGCCGGTGGCGATTTCCGCCGCCTTGCCGGCGGCGACTTCCGCTACCAGCGTGGTCCTGCCGGTATCCAGATGGTAGTGCGTTCGTGAACCGAGCATGTAGTCGTTGGCAACGGTTGCCGCGAAGCGAACGTCGGCCCGTTCGCCCTCATCCAGCTTGCGGAGAAACTCCGGCCGGACGACCAGGTAGCGCGCCGCGCTTGCGCGTGCTGCGATTCCCAGTTCTGCGATCCGCCCGTCGGCGAGTTCGAAGACGTTGACCTCTCCCATGAACTCGGCGACAAAGCGGTTTGTGGGCCGATAGTAGATGTCGGTCGGTGTGCCCGTCTGCACGATCCGACCGGCATTCATGATGGCAATGCGGTCCGACATCACCATCGCCTCTTCAAGGCTGTGCGTGATGTAGACGAACGTCTTTCCGGTGCGGCGGTGCAGGTCCTTCATCTCGACCTCGAGGATTTTCCTCAGCCGGTAGTCGATGGAGGACAGGGGTTCGTCGAAGAAAAGTATCTCCGGGTCCGACGCAAGTGCGCGGGCCAGCGCGACGCGTTGTTGCTCGCCACCGGAGCAGTGCGTTACGCGCCGGGAGTAATAGGATTCCGGCAGGCGCACGATGCGCATCATTTCCAGGGCGTGTTCGCGGCGCTCGTGCGGCGGCACCCCCTTCATCTTTTGAGAGAACTCGATGTTCTCGCCCACGGTGCGGTGACTGAAGAGCGCCAGGTTCTGGAACACCATGCAGGTCGGGCGCTGGTTGGCAGGTACGTCCGTGATATCGGTCCTGCGCAGGTGAACGCGGCCTGACGCCGGTGTTTCGAGTCCCGCGAGAATCCGCAGAAACGTGGATTTGCCGCTTCCCGAGGGACCCACGATCGTGAAGAACTCGCCTTCCCGGATCTTAAGCGACACGTCGTCCAGTGCGACCACGTCGCCGAATCGTTTCGAAACCGCCCGTGTCGACAGGATCGTTCCCATGCTGTCTGCAGAAGACCTCGTCAGCCGCGGGCGCGTACTGCGGCGGCGTAGATATCGTACAGCCGGTCGTAGCCCGGGACGATGTCGAATTCGACGGAGTTCTCGATGCGTTCGTCGAATTCGTCCCACTGCAGGGCGGCAAGCTGTTCGGTTGTGAACTTCGACAGCACCTCCGGCTGAGCCATCTGGCTGACGGGCTGCAGGTTGCCGTTGCCGTTTGCAATGATCCAGGCAGGCTCCGGTTCGGTGATCCACTCGAGGAAATCGAGCACCTCGTCACCGGAGTCGGGATTGGCGACCACTGAATTCAGTTCGATCCAGTTGATTCCGCCCTTGCCCCCGGCAGGCCCGCGGTACGGCGTGACCGCGTAGAGATTGTTCACGCCTTCCAGCCGCGCCGAGGTGATGGAATAGGTGCCGCCGGTAAAGTACGCATCGATCTCTCCGTTGATGACGGCGAGGTTCAGTTGCGCAAAGTCCGTGGTAATCATTCTTGCGTTGTCTATCCACCGCCTGGCGGTGGTCTCGAACGCGGAATAGTCGTCCACGGTCTTTTCGCCGAACGGGTCGATGCCGGCACCCATGCAGATATCCATCACGTTCCAGTCTTCATAGGCAAGAATGCCGTACCGGTTCGCAAAGTCGGGGTTGTTGAACAGGTCCCATCCTTCGTCCTTGGCCAGCCCGGGCGAAATGACATCCGAATTGACGACAAAATCGAATGTCTCGAACCGCTGCACGACTCCGAGCAGGTGTTCGCCGTCTTCGCTCATCGCCCAGTAGTAGGGTGGCGCGAACTTTTCGAACATGGCGTCGTACAACGGCTCGAATCGCTCGCGCGGCAGATCCCGGATCAGTCCTGCCGGCCATAGCTCCTTTCGCGCCCAGGGATTGTTCAGGTTGACGAAATCCCAGACCGCCGTTTCCCCGGCTCGCAGACGATTGACGGACGTCGGGTCGGATACGTGAATCTCGTAGCGGATTGATCCACCCGTGCGGTCGCGCCACAGGTCGAGGAGGCGGGGGTCGGCGTAGGCGTCCCAGGTCAGAAGCGCGAGTTCGCGCCCCCGGTCCCGCGCCGGCCCGCAACCGAACATGGCGGCGCCCGCGGACGCGGCGAGGCCCGCGACGAACTGACGCCGGTTCGGCGAAAGCTGCAAGGAACTTCGGCATCGTAGCGGATTTCGCGCGGCCAACTGCTGCAGCTTCCGTACATGGCGCATGTGTTGCTCCCTTTCAGCCAAACGCGTAATGCGTCAGTCCGCGGATGGCATTTCCGGGCTGTCCCAGAAACGCTCGACCTGGTCGGAATTCCCGGTGAGTTCCCAGCGTACCAGCGCCAGCGGAATCTGCCCATAAGCCAGCAGCTCATCGTGGAATTCCCGCCAGTCGATGGCGTAATCCCCCGCGACGTACGTCTCGGCAAGCATCTGTTCGATCTGCTTCTTGCCCACGATGTAGCTTGTCGCCTGATAGGGCCAGCGGACGTAGAGATCGACCTCCGCACGGGAAATGTGCTCTTCCATCGTGGGAACACGGTCGATCTGGTATTGCACCGCTTCATCCACGGACAACTCGCCGGTGGAGAGGTAGATGTCCAGCGGAATGCGCACCGCCCGCAGTAGCAGGAAGTTGTACGTCAGTTCCCGGGTGCGGGGACCGCGCAGATAGGGGTAGCCCATGTCGAGAAACAGCTCTTCCCAGTAGTGCGCCCAACCCTGGGAGAAGCCCGTGTCGCGATGGCGGGCGCGGATGGGGCAGGCGTTTCGCTGAGTGACCTCGGCTTCGAAGTAGTGGCCGGGCCAGTCCGAGTGCTGGTAGTCGGTTATCGGATCGAGCCGCATGCTACGTTCCCAGTAGGTGGTCGTGAACCAGTGGTCTTCCGGAACGACGAAGAGGCGCTTGGTGTTTTCCGGCTGTGGCTCGGTGGGGAAACCCAGCAGCCCGGGTCGATTGCCGACGCCGCCAAACGGTTCCTGCCATGTGCCGAGCTGCAGGTAGGATTCCCCGATGTAGGGAAGGAAGCTGATGAGATCCATATCCTCCAGCCAGTACTTGGTCTGGAGGTAGGTCAGGCGGAACCATTCGATCCATTCTTCGGTCGTCGGCATCCTGAGATCTTTCATGCCCTCGTTGAGTTTTTCCTCCACGGCGATGGACATCAGGAAGCGGTTCTTCTCGTACTCGCCCATGGCCAGCAATTCCTCGGTGTTCCAGGGCGAGAAATTGACGCGCTCGAAATACCATTCCATGTTTTCGATGCCGACGTTCGGCGCGCCTTGCATGTTTGGGAGATTCCGTTCGATCCATTCGCCGTATTGCTCCAGCGCGATCGCCGCATCGGTGGCCGCGGTGCGCAGTCTGTCGCGGTGCGATTCCGGGAAATGCGGTTCCAGCAGGTCGACGCCGGCGGCGTATTTCTCGCGTATGTCCTCGACGTGCCGGAGGCTTGCATGGGCAAGTTCGGGGGCGGCGTCCTCGAAAACGATGTTCTCCGGGCCCTGCTGCAGAATTCCGTCGGTTCGTTCGAAGGCCGCGATGATGGCTTCTGCCTTCTCCTCGCTGTAGGGAACGATATCGCCCATTTCGCGCGCAACGCCGTTGATTGCGTGTTCGACGTAGAAACCGGCGTTGGTCTCGAATTCGCGCAATATGCGGTGCTCGAAATAGACGTCATCCAGTTCAGAGCGCAGCAGCAGATAGTCGACCTGGTCGTGCACCGGCCATCCGGTGCGATCAAGGGCGTTCAGGCGGCGGCGAAATTCCGCCAGCCCCTCGGTCTGTTCTTCGACGATGGCGGCAAAATCGGGTATTTCATCGCCGATGGCGTTGGGACGCCACGTTCTCGGCCGGAACAAGGGGCTTCGAAATGCGCGAAACTCCTCGGCAAGCTGGACGAGTTCAGGGGAGACGTGAATCGCATCGCTCTCTTCCTGTGCCATGGCGGGGAGCGCCAGGACTCCGGCAATTATTCCCGCGAGCAGGGACATCGTTATCGGACGAATCTTCATGTTCGTTTCTCCTTTCTCAGGACCGTTTTCGCTTGTAGGCACGCCAGGTCATCGCCCAGCGGTCGGGCTCGTCCAGCGATTCCGGACCGAGCTTGTGAATGGCCTGGTTGTGCGGCGCCGACTTGACGATCTCGGGATCGGAATAGGCCTCGTCGGATATCTGCTTCAAAACGGCAATCCAGTAGTCGACATCCTCCTTCGACCACATCTCGCCGGCCTCCGGCGTAAACGGTTGCGGTACGACCCAGGGTTCGTGACTCAGCCAGAACGCGTCCACGCCGAAGTCGACCATGCGGTTCTGCACGTCGATGACGCTGACGCCGGTGTCCTCGTAGAGCTGGCCGAGACTGAATCGCGTCATTTCCATGCGCCATGCGCCGATTTTCGGATTCGATCGCGTGATGCCCCGAATTTTCAATAATTCCCGATCCATGTAGTTGTTGATCAGCACCGACATGTCGGAGGCCTCCGCGATGCCTTCGGCACCCATCGCGCGCGTCCAGGCGTAGGCCTTGGCCAGCTGATGCACGTTGCCCCAGTATTCCCGGACGCGCCCGATGCTAACGGGCGAATCGTCTACAAGATCGAACTGGTCGCCCATTTTCCTCACGATGGGGCCCGGCAGGTATCGGGCGAGTTCGGCCGTGCAACCGTAGGCGCCCACGGCGGGACCGCCGCCTCCCTTGGCGACGCCGAACGTCTTGTGCAACATGAACATGCACGCGTCGAAGCCCAGTTCGCGGGCCCTGACCTTGCTCATGACGCCGTTGAAATTGGCATGATCGTAGAAGCAAAGGCCGCCGGCATCGTGTACGACCTCGATCCATTCCCTGATTTTCGGGTTGTAGATTCCCATGTCGTCGGGATTGTTGATCATCAGCGCGGCCGTGCGCTCGGAGACGGCCGCCTTGAGCGCATCCAGCGACGGATAACCGTCCGGCTCCAGCATCAATGTAACCACTTCGAAGCCGGCGGCGGCCGAGGTCGCCGGATTGCATGGATGCGCCTGGATACTGGTGATGATCTGGTTGCGCTGTTCGAGTTCACCGCGCTCCGCGTGGTATGCCCTGGTAAGGCATGCGTGCGCAAAGGCCGCGCCGGCACCGCCGGCCGGCTGAAACGTGAACTGGCTCATGCCGGAGAGTTCGCACAGCAACTCGTTGAGGTTGTGAGCGATTTCGAGCACGCCCTGCAGCGTCGACGGGTCCTGAGCGGGGTGCAAGTCTGCGATCCAGGGCCGTGCGGCCAGGCTTTCCGTGAGGCGCGGGTTGTACTTCATCGTACACGTGCCGAAGAGGCTGATACCCATCATTCCCAGCGTCTGCTGGGAAAGATGGAGGTAGTGCCGCAGCACGTCGGGTTCCGACATTTCCGGCAACTCCGGTCGGGATGAACGCCGCATGGATGGGGGGACCAGCTCCTGCGCAGAGCCGGTGGCGGCGGCGATGTCAGCTTCCGCCGCGGGAAAATGGCAGCCGCGGCGACCGCGGATACCCATTTCCATTACCACCGGTTCGTCCCACACGGCCGCGTGGTACCTGCGAAGCTGTACGCTCATGTCCTCAAGACCTCGGTGAGCGTATCGGCGAGGCGCCGGATATCGGCTTGCGTATGCCGTTCCGTCACGCAGTACAGGGCGCTCTGGCCAAGCTCCGGAAACGTCTCGCTCAAGTCGATGCCGCCGAAGACATCGTGGCTCAGCAACCCGGCATTGAGTTCGGCGACACGCTTGCCGGTTGCGTCGAAATTGACCACGAATTCCTTGAAGAAACCGCGTTTCGCAAGGACCCGCACGCCGTCGATTCCGTCCAGCAGTGACGCACAGTAATGGGCACGCTGGATGATGAGTTCGCCCAGTTCGCGAAACCCTGCAGGCCCCAGCAGCGCCATGTACGCCGCTGCTGCAATCGCCCACAGGTAGGTCGAGTTTCCGGTCCAGTCCTTGCCTTCTTCACGCAATCCGTACGAACTCTGGTGGGCCAGTGCCAGGCCGAAGCCGTGCTCGCCGTGGGTCGTCTCGGCAATGCTCACCATCAGCGCGGGATACTCGTATGCGTAAAGCGGTTCGTCGCGGGAGGCGATGAACCCGCCGAGGCCGCCGCCGCAGTTCATGTGAATGCCGAGAGGCTGGATCGAGCCGACCGCGAGGTCGGCGCCGTACTGACCCGGCGGCTTGAGGATGCCGAGGGAAATCGGATCGACGCCCGCGATGGTTTCGGCACCGTGGGCCCTGGCGGCTTCGGCGATCGATTCCGCCTGGTGTTCGATCTGGCCAAGGCAGGTCGGGTTCTCGAAATACACCGCGGCGATCGCGTCGTTCAGCTTGCCTCCGAGGTCCTCAAGATCCAGCAGCAATGTGTCCGGATCGCAATCCACCTCGACAATTTCGAGGTGCGAGGACATTTCCGTGGGTTCGCAATAGTTCCTGATGACGGCGTACCGCTCGGGGTCCATCAGTTTCGGGACGATGACCTTGCTGCGACCGGTAATTCGCGCGGCCATGCGGATCGCGTGGCCGGCTGCGCATCCCCAGCTGTAGACGGGCAGGGCCACCAGATCCATGCTGAGGAGTTCGCCCATTTGGCTGGTGAATTCGAACCATGCCTGGTTTCTGCCGAGGTCCGACGCCGGTGTGCCCCAGACCGGCGTCAGGAATTCGCTGCGCTGCACGATTTCGTCGCAGATCGCCGGCACGTGATGGTGCCAGCAACCGCCGCCGAGGAAGCTGAGGGCGTCCTCGCAGGACCGGTTCTTCGACAACAGGTCGGACATGTGTCGGCGAAGCTCGGATTCCGAGGTAAGCGCGGGCGGCAACTCCAGCGGCTTCTCCAACCTGTGATCGTCGGGGATCTGGGAGAACAGAGTCTCCACCGAATCGATTCCGAGGGCAGATAGCAGCTGGCGGCGAACAGCCGGAACCGAATTCGGCATGTAAGGGTGTGCGCGCGGCCTTTCCACGAAATGCTCCGGTGATACTTGCTGCCACGATGCCTCTTCGCAGGAAACGAAAAGTTCTGTGACTCTGCAGTGTTATATTGGCACAAGTCTATAACACTGCGCACAGACGTTCGCACATTGAAACAAACCTTGCGACAGAGTCGGGCGTGGAGTATCGGCTGGGCCTGATCGTCAATCCCATTGCCGGGATGGGAGGGTCCGTCGGGCTGAAGGGCACCGATGGCGAATTGGCGGCAGCGGCCCGCGAATTGGGGGCATCGCCGGTCGCTTCCGCGCGGGCGCAAAAGGCACTGTCGCAGCTCAGCGGGTTAAGTGACAGCATCGCGATTTTCACCTGCGCCGGCGAGATGGGCGCTGATGCGGCAGCGCTTGCAGGCCTTGAATCAAGAGTGCTCACGACGGCAGCAGGCCGCGAGACGATCGCCGCCGATACCCGGGCCGGGGCATTGGCCATCGCCGAGAGCGACCCGGACCTGCTGCTGTTTGTCGGGGGAGACGGCACCGCGCGTGATGTCCTTGAGGTCATTGACCGGCGGGTGCCGGTGCTGGGTGTGCCGTCCGGCGTAAAGATGCATTCCGCGGTGTTTGCGGCCAGCGCGCGTGCGGCGGGAGAGATGGCGGCACGTTTTCTCCGCGCACGCGACCGGCAGTCCCTGATCGGGGATGCCGAAATTCTGGATCGTGACGTCAACGGCACAGGCGAGGCGTCGCCGCGGCTTTACGGCATCATGCGCACGCTTCGGTCGGGTATTCTCGTGCCCGGTGCGAAGGCCTCAAGCCCCGTGTCGGAACAGGCTGCGCTGGATGCGGCCATCGCGCGTGTGGTGGCCCGCATGGACGACTCGTGCGTTTCCCTGCTGGGACCGGGAACTACGATGCAGTTGGCGAAGCGGCAAATCGGCTTCGAGGGTACGTTGCTGGGTGTCGATGCGGTGCGGCACGGATCCCGTCTTGCGACCGATATCGGTGAGCGGGAGATACTGCAGTTGCTTGGCAGGCATGGGTGCGGGCGCATCGTCGTCAGCGTCGTCGGCGGACAGGGCTTCCTGTTTGGCCGCGGTAATCAGCAGTTGAGTGCGCGAGTCATCAGAAGGGTGGGGAAGGACAACATCGTCATAGTCTCGTCGCTGGAAAAGCTGACGGCGCTGCCGTCGGGTTGCCTGCTGGTCGATACGGGTGATGAAGCGCTGGACGATGAACTCTCAGGACACTTGCCCGTCATTGTGAGCCGTCGCAGGACGGCAATGATGCCCGTTCGCAGCACATCGACGGGGTCGGCGCCGTAGTGGCGAAGCCGAGCCGGAACCCGGAGTGGCGCGACTTCTGGAAGACGGGTCACACGTGCTCGATGTCGCAACCGGCAGCGGATCAACGACCTGCTGTCCGCGCAACGCCTCCAACCGATACGAAATTATCGGTTGGAGGTAGCGCCAATCAGCGGCGGCGTAGCCAGAACTCGTACGAATCGGGCAATACCGAGCAGGGATCCGGGTGGCTGAGTTTTTTCGCAGCGTGGTACGCGAAGTTCGACTCGTCCATCATCTGCCGGCCCATCGCAACCAGGTCCGCGCGCCCGGCCGCAATGATCTCGTTGGCCTGCTTCGCCTCGGTGATCAATCCCACCGCCATGGTGGGGATTTCGGCTGCACGCCTGACTTCCTCGGCGTAGGGGACCAGGTAGCCTGGCGCCGGCTTGGCCAGGGCCCGGCCCGAGGGCCCGATGATTCCCCCGGACGAACAGTCGACCAGGTCCACGCCGGCGGACTTGAGCGCCCTTGCGAGAATGACCGTATCTTCAATCTCGATCCCTCCCTCGATGCCGTCAACGGAAGAGGTCCGGTACAGGAGCGGCATCGAGGCGGGGATCGCCGAACGCAGCGCCTCGGCGACCCGCACGGGGAAACGCAGCCGGTTCTCCATTGGGGACCCGCCCCATTCGTCATCGCGCTGGTTCGAGATGGGGGAAAAGAAGCTGTTGACGAGATAACCGTGGGCGCCGTGGATTTCGATGAAATCGAAGCCCGCCCTGATCGCCCGCCCGGCTGCTGTCACGAACGCGTTGATCGTTCGGTGAATTTCCCCGACCGTCATGGCCCGCGGAGTCGGCCAGCCTTCCGTCATGGGAATGGCGCTCGGCGCGATAAGTTCCCAGGCGCTTGACGGATCGTGTTGAGTCAGAGGAGCGGCGCCTTCGAATGGCAGCGCCGCACTGGCCTTGCGTCCGGCGTGTGCCAGCTGAATTCCGATGGGAATGCCATGGGCGTGGTAGAACCCCGTGATCTGCGACAGGCGCTCTACGTGACTGTCTCTGTATATCCCGAGGCAGCCATGCGTGATGCGCCCTTCGCGGGTAACCGCCGTGGCCTCGACCAGCGCGCCGCCGACCCCGGCCAGTGAAAAACGGCCATGATGGGCGAGGTGCCAGTCCGCCGCGTGGCCGTCGTCGGCGCAGTACTGGCACATGGGCGTGACGACGATGCGATTCGGAAAGGTGACGTCCCGCAGCGGGAAAGGCCTGAAGAGTGGCGGCAGCGAAGACCGCTGCGAACTTTCGCGGTGGCTTGACGACATTCGTGGGAAGGGTCTGGACGAAATTACCCGAATTGTGCTCTTTCCTGAGTACCGGCGGCAAACGATTCCACTTCGTCCATCAACTTGACCATCTTCTCGCAGCGGTCGATCCCTTCCTGCCCCAGATCGCTGAATTTCGTCAGCGGATCACGCACGTCGCCCACCGGGTAGCCGGCCGCTGCCGCGAGCGCCTTGGAATAGCACTGGTGGCCGTACAACGGGTGCCCCTCGGCGATCGTCTCGTTGATGCGATCGGCAAGCACCTGAATGTGCGTTGCTTCCTCGATGCGCCCGGCAACCAGCAGATCCCACATCCGCGACGTTGAATAGGGAATGTAATTTCCGAACGGGTTGACGTAGCCCACGGCACCCAGCAAGCAGCTTTCCACGGGCCGCTCTCCGGCAAACACGTTCATTATGCCGTCGGTTTCCTCGACGATGTCGAACACGCGCCCCACGTCCATGCTGGCCTCCTTGATGTAGCGGACGTTTTCGAAGGCGCGGGTCAGGCGGCCGACGAGTTTCGCCGAGATGTCGACGTGGGAGGTGAAGGGGTTGTTGTACAGCATGATCGGGATCGATACGGCTTCGCAAATCGCCCGGTAGTAGTTGAAAATCTCGTCTTCGGTGGGTGTGTAATAGTACGGCGGCAGTATCATCAGACCATCGGCGCCGAGTTCTTCGGCCTCGCGGCTGTAGCGAACCGCGTTGGGCGTGTGGGCATTCATGGATCCGACCAGGACATCCATGCGGCCGTTGGTGTGTTCGATGGTCGTGGACACGAGTTCCCGCCGTTCGTCGTCGGTAACCGTAAGGAACTCGCCCGTCGTGCCAAGGACGATGATGCCGGGAACGCCGCAGGCAACCTGCCAGTCCAGGAACTTCTTCCACGACTCCGTGTCTATCGCGCTTCCGTCCTCCGTAAACGGGGTTACGGAAACGGTATAACTACCGCGGAACTCTTTTGACATGGGCTGTCTCCGATCGTCGATTCAGGGGTATTTTGTCGTTCCCCTTTGCATGCGCGCCATGCGCCCATAAGTTAACATGGCGCACAAATCGTTGTCGCCCTTTCCGCCATACCGAGGTCGCAGTTTGTCGGACGTTATCGTCATAGGCGGCGGGATAGCCGGGTGCTCCACCGCGTACTTCCTCGCTTCCGACGGTGCAGATGTCACGCTCCTGGAGCAATTCGAGCTGGGTACGCTCGCTTCCGGCGCGAATGCCGGCAGCCTCCATGCACAGATTCAACCGGAGCCGTTCGCGGAGTCCGGTACGTCCTGGGCTCGCCGGTTCCTGCCGGCATTGCCATTCTTCGCCCAGTCGATGGCGATGTGGCGGGAGTTCGGGTCCGTTTTCGGGACCGAACTGGAGGTCTCACAGCCGGGCGGCCTGGTACTGGCCACGACCGACCGGGGCATGCGCCTCATGGAGGCCAAGACCCGGCTCGAACGAGACGCGGGTCTCGACACGCAGCTGTGGACCGCCGAAGACGTTCGGCGCCGTGCACCGTACGTTTCTCGACGTGTCATTGGCGGTGCTTTCTGCCCGATGGAGGGGCAGGCCAATCCGCTGACTGCCACGGTGGCGATCGGCCGCGCGGCGAAAGCGCTGGGCGCAGCCGTATTGACCGGACAGAGGGTCGTTGCCATCCGCCGGACACGTACCGGTCTGGAGGTGACCACCGACCGGGGAACGTATCGTGCGGCACGTGTCGTCAACGCGGCCGGAAACGATGCCGCGCGCATCGCCGGGTTGCTCGGCGGGCAACTCGACATGCGGTCCCATCCGATTCAGTTGAGTGTCACCGAGCCCGTCGCACCGGTGATCGATCACCTGCTGTATTCCGCCAGCGAGTTGCTGACCCTCAAGCAGACCCGCAAGGGTACGATCCTGATCGGGGGTGGCTGGCCTGCCGATACCGATTGCCGAAGCCGCCCGCGCGTTGCCGGAAAGTCGCTGCTGTCCAACCTGCGCGTGGCCGTGGACGCGGTACCGGCCATCGCCTCGGCACGAATCGTCAGGACATGGGCGGCGGAGGTCAACGGAAACGAGAGCTGGCTTCCGGTCATCGGCGAGATGCCCGCCGCCGGCGGCTTCTTCGTTAATTGCGTGCCATGGATGGGATTCAGCGGGGCGCCTGCAGCCGGGAGGATTGTCGCAAGCCTCGTGCAGGGTCGCGAACCGCCGGTGGATTACGACATTTCCGCGTTCCGCCCCTGAGCGCCGCCTTCAGGCGAATCAATGCTTGAGAATCTTGGATACGAAATCTCTGGTGCGCGCTTGCGTCGGTGAATCGAAGATTCGTGCGGGAGACCCGCATTCTACAATGCTGCCTTCGTCCATCATTGCGATGCGTGTCGACACCTCCCGCACGAAGGCCATTTCGTGCGACACGATCAGCATTGTGATGCCTTCGCTGGTCAGGGCGCGAATCGTATCGAGCACCTCGTTGACCCGCTCGGGATCGAGAGCCGAAGTCACCTCGTCCAGCAGCAGGATGTCCGGGTTGGTGGCCAGCGCGCGGGCGATGGCAACCCGCTGCTGCTGGCCGCCGGATAATTCGTCCGGGTAGGCGTCCCTCCTTTCCGCCATGCCGACCCGTTCCAGCAATGACATGGCGTTTTCCTCCGCCTCGGCCCTCGGGCGTTTCTTGATCTTGATCGGCGCAACCGTCACGTTGCGAAGAACGGTCATGTTCTGAAACAGGTTGTACTGCTGGAACACGATCGACATCCGGTCGCGAACCGCCTTCACGCTCTTGCGGTTTCGGTAGTCGACTTTCTCGCCGGCGATAGTGACTTCACCCGCGGTCGGAGGGGTGAGCCCGATCAGTACTCTCAGCAACGTACTCTTCCCCGAACCGGACGGACCGATGAGGCTGACGACCTCGCCCTTGTCCGCATCCAGGGAAACGTCTCTCAGCACCCGGACAGAGCCGTACGCACTCGACAGGCCTCTGATCTCAAGATGCTTCAAGACGTTTTTCCAGGCGAATGGCCAGTCGGCTGAGGGGGTAGGACATCGCAAAATAGCACACCAGCACGACACCGAACCCCAGGACGGGAGAAAACCCCCGGTTCACCAGCATTTCCCCGGCGAAAGTCATTTCTATGACACCGAGCTGCGATGCCAGCGAAGTGTCCTTGATGAACATGACCACAAACGCGGCTGCCGGCGGCAGGATGACCTTCCAGGACTGCGGCAGTATCACCATGAACAGGGCTTGCAATCCGGTCATGTTCAGGGCTTTCGCGCCTTCAATCTGCGGCAGCGGCACTGACTCCAGTCCCGAACGAATGATTTCCGACAGAAAGGCCGTCGACAGCAGGCAGACCGACACGGTGGCGATCCCGAATAACGAGGTTCCCGGCATCAGCGGTTCGATCACGAACAGGACAATGTACAGGATGACGAGAAACGGAATGCGGCGGAAGGTCTCGACATAGGCAATACCCAGCAATCGTGGCAGGAACAGTATCGGCAGGGAGGACTGGCGCAGCACCGCGATCAGAAATCCGAACGCGAAGCCGACGGTACAGCCGACGAACGTCATCCCCAGGGTGCGGCCCGCAGCCTGCAGGATAAAGACGATGTTGTAGTAGCCGAAGAAAATCGGGATTTGTTCAGTGATCTGTTCCAGCATCAGAACACCTTTGCCCGTACCCGGAACGCCAATCGCCCGACCAGTGCGAGCGAGGCACTGGCCAATACGGTCAGGACGACATAGATAACCGCTACCACCAGGAACGTCTCGATGGTGCGCAGGTTGGCGGTGCTGGTGTTGATCGCCCGACCCGTCAACTCTTCCACGCCGAAAATTGCAGCCATCGAACTGCCGAGCACCAACCAGATGAAGAAGTTTGACAGCGGCGCATAGATGGTCCTGGCAATGTGGGGGAGCATGACGTTGACGACGATCTGCATCAGCGACATGCCCAATGCCGTTGCCGCATCAATTTCGGATCGGCGCACGGAGATGACGCCGGCTCTGAGGATCTCCGTCAGGTAGGCGCCGGCGTTGAGCGTCAGGCCGATCAGCACCGCGGTCATGGAACCGAGTAGAATGCCGGCGTCGGGCAGGGCGTAGTACAGCAGGAATATCTGCACCAGAGCGGGCGTGTTGGTGAAGAAGGTCACGTACGAGGACGCCACCCGGCGGCTGATGCGTCCGCCATAGACTTTCGCGACCGCGCCGAATACCCCGATGAAAGCGCCGCACCAGAAGGTGATGAACGCGATTTGCAGTGTTATCAGTGCTCCGCCGAGCAGGTAGGGCAACTCCCTGAATACCACCGAAAACTGAAACGTGTAATCCATTGTGCGGGAGCCGGCAATCTCGCCCGGTTGTTCAGTTCAGGTACAACTTGTTTCAAAAGTAAGGATCGGGTTCTATCGGCACGGCCATCGGCGCCCCGTACCAATTGATCCAGCGTTCATCTACAAAGCCCGTCGAATGCAGGTCGTACAGCAGGATGTTCAGGAAATCGCGCAACTCGTTGTTGCCCTTGCCGACGCCGATGCTGCAGTAGGCCACGTAGATGGGATCGTTCAGCACGCGCCAGTTCACGTTGCGGTAGTTCTCGGTAAACCTGATGAAAAAGTCCACGTTCTCAACCAGGGCGTCGGCGCGGCCCTGGGCGATGGCGCGGATCGCGTCGGCGTTGCCGTCGACCAGCAGGACCGAGGGATTGGGCAGCCGGTCCCTCAGCAGTTCGACCGACAGGTTGCCCCTCATGTTGACCAGCGTGATGTCCTCTCTGTCGAGTTCTTCCCAGCTCGAAATCTCGATCCTGCCAGTGGTGATGACGCCCATGGATTCGGAATGCAGGGGAACGGTGTAGCTGATGAGCTTGGCCCGCTCGGGTGTCCGGGTCAGGGCCCCGAGTGCGATATCGATGCGGTTGGAGACCAGGAAGGGCACACGTTGCGCCGTCTCGGTGGTGACGAACTCAGCATCGACGCCAATGGCTTCGGCAATCCTGTTTCCAATGTCGATATCGAACCCCTCAAGCTGGTTCGTCAGTCCGAACGAACTCATCCGCGGGAAGTTTGGGTTAACCCCGATTCGAATGGTTCCGTCGCCGATGATCTCGTCCAGGGTCCGGGCGCCGGCGGATGCCGCGAATCCGGCAATGAGGAGGGCAGTGATCAGAAAGATTCCGCGTCGCATGGTTTGACCTCCGGTTTCCGCAGCTAAGCTGATCCGCAATTAACAGATGAATGTAGCATCAGGATTCTCATCGAATGTAGCTGGCGCCATTGACGTCCAGCGTCGCTCCCGACAAGTGTCTTAGCTGGCCTGACGCCAGGCAAGCGGCGAGTTCGGCGATTTCGCCGGGAGGAACCCATTCCTTCATCGCCAGCGATTCCGTGATTTCCGACTCCCCGCCCTGGGTTGCGGCAAACTGCTGCGACAGCCTGGTACGCACGACTCCGGGGGCGACGACGTAGGCAAGGACGCCCTTGCGAGCGTACGCCCGGGCGACAGTCTGCGTGGCGTTGTGAATCGCCGCCTTCGATGCGCCATAGGCAATGTTGTCGGGATTGGTCACGCCCTTCTGGGCCGTCCAGCTCGAGATCGTCACGATGATTCCGCCGCCCCGTTCGGTGAAGTGTTCGACGGCGCGCCGAATCAGCCGTGCCGGAGCGAGCACGTTGATGTGGAGTGTCCGCTGCCACGTTTCGTCCCACGAAGCGAGCGGCTCGCTGAATCCGCCTTCCCACAGCATCACGGCGGCATTGTTGATCACTACGTCAACGCGGTCACGCCAGCTCGACGCCGCATCCCAGAGCGCTTCCACGTCGTCGAGCCTGGAGAAGTCGGCCTGCACCAGGAGCTTCCTGGCATTGTCGATGCCGCGGCAGGCATTGCTCACCCCGCCGCGGTCGCTTCGATAGTGGGCTATGACATGGGCCCCGGTGTCGCCGAGCGTCCGCGCGATCTCGGCGCCGATACCTTTCGAGGCTCCCGTCACAAGTATCGTCTTTCCCGAAAGGTCGTACACGCACCGCCTCGATTTGTGGCCAACGGTTCCAGCACCGGTCATTGACCGACACGTGGATCGCTTGATGCATTATCCGGACCGGCCGTAGGAATGCGAACAATTGTGTGCAATGTAAGCCGAAAATTGCAAATGCTCCAACTGAAACCGCCTCCTGTGAGAAACAGCCGCCGTGAAGCGCCTGGAGCGGCGCTTCGACGGGCTGCTAGAGCCTGACGGCGTGAATGAGTTGTCCGACGGAGTCGCCCGAGGCGCCCACGTCGAACGAGGAAATCACGGCACCTGACCAGGGTTCCGCGCCCAGGGTCTGTTCCACTCGTGCGAGACGACGCCTGGAGAGGCACGCTGACAGCAAATCCCTTACCCGCTGCCGTTCGCCGCGCAGGCGTTTGAGGTTTTCGTTGAGCCAATGCTCGACGTCGGCGGGGCGGTACCTTTCGAATTGATTGGCCGTCTCAAGGATGCCGCCACAGAGTTGGTGTACCAGCGTGGCAGGAGGTTTGGCAGCGCAGTGCGATTCCGCCCTGCGCAGGGCCTCGGTGAGTTCGCGCGTCGCGCGACTCACCTTGCGTTTGCGAACAAGGGCCCTGACGAATGCCTGCATCGCGGCAAAGGGACCTTCCGAGGCCAACAACAGGTCGATATCCAGCAGTTTGGCACGGACTTGGGCAACCACGATGCTGCTGGCGCCGTGCGCCAGCCAGTGCAGTTGTCCGCCCGGTTCCAGCACGCGCGCGGCCTCGCTCAGGGCGAGTTCGAGATCCGCATATTCGAGACCGTATTGCGAGACCACCACGTCGAAGCTGCCATCGGCAAACGGCAATGACTCCGCCGCCGTCTTGCCGATGAATCGCGCTGCCGCCAGATCGGCCCGGTGCTCCGGCAGGAAGCGAGCCGGGTCGATATCCGCAAGATCGATCCCGGTCAGCGTCAACTCGCGTCCTGCCGCCCGCGCGGCTCTCGCGCCCCAGACCAGCAGCACGCCGTTGCCGGTAGCGATATCCAGCACGCGGTTGCCCGCGGGGAACTGCGAAAAAAACCCGCTCCAGTGCGCTTCGATGGCAGCGGCGGAATTCGGGTTGTCGGGTACACACGCAGCCAGCCGATTCTCACGCCAGAAACGCCGCCAACCCCGGTTGGACGCATGCCGCGGAACTTTTGCCACGGACTGCTAACGTACCGGCAACGCGAATACGAACAGCGCCGGGCTGTCGCGCGGCGGATTCAGTTCAGTGTGGATGGACAGGGCGCGGCGTTCGGGCGATGCCGTGCCGCCACCGACGGCGACCGCGATGTACTGGCGCCCGCCGACCGCGTAGGACACGGCGCTGCCCGAGACCGGCGCGCTGACGATCGTCTGCCAGAGCAATTCGCCCGTGCTGTCGTCGAGCGCCATGAAGCGCCGATCGATGTCGCCGGTGAACAGCAGTCCACCCGCTGTCGATACGGTCGTGCCGAGTACCGCGGCACGCTGCTCGTGCCGCCAGGCCTGGCGTCCGGTGGAGATGTCGACGGCGTCGATGCGTCCAACCGGGTACGGGTCGCCGGTCACCGCGGGGTCTTCGACGATCAGCCAGCTGATCGCGTAGCCATCCTCGGCCGTGGGCGTATCGGTGTAGCCGGTCTGCAGGTGGCACAGGTTCTGTTGCGGCTGGTACATCAGGCCGGTGCGCGGGCTGTACGATCCCGCCGGCCAGTTTTTCCCGCCGCCGAGGGACGGACAGACCAGGATCTCCTCGAACGGGCCGACGACCATGTCTTCCTTGATGTGCACCTCGCCGCTGCCCTCGATGGAGGCGATGACGTTCTGGTGCAGCGTTTCCCGGGCCCAGAGGAATTCGCCGGTTTCCCGGTCCAGCGTATAGACGATACCCGTCTTGCCGGGAATACCCGTCACCACACGCCGGAGCTCGCCGGGCGCAATTCGGGGATTGATCCACGGCACTTCGGCGGGGTCCGGCGCCACGGCCACGTCGACCAGGTAGCGTTCGAAGACATGGTCCAGGTCCCAGTTGTCGCGCGGCAGGTGCTGGTAGTACCAGACCACGTCGCCGGTGGCAGGATCCGTTGCCAGAGTGCTGTTGGAATACAATACATCGTGCCCGGCGGTACCGCGCAGCCGCTCCAGCGACGGCTGCGGTACCGAGGTACCCCAGTACAGGAGCCCGAGTTCCGGATCGTAGCTCGGTACGTTGCCCCAGCTTCCAACATGCCAGCGCAACTCGTCGGGCAGGTCGTCCCAGCTTTCGTCTCCCGGTTCGCCGGGTTTCGGGATGGTCCGCCTGTGCCACAGCTCGCGGCCGGTTTCCGGGTCGTGTCCCGCCAGGTAACAGCTTTCGGGGCCGCCGCGCGCCGAACAGGAACGGCCGCTGACGACGATGCCGGCGGCCACCATCGGGCCGCCCATGTGTCCGATTCCGGCAGCGCCGCCCGGTTCCTCGGTTTCCCAAAGGAGTGCGCCGGTGCGCGCATCGAGTGCAATGAGATGGCGGTCGTCGGTCAGGTGAAACAGACGATGCTCGTAAATCGCCAGGTTGCGGCGGTTGCGCGAACGGCTGTCATCCTCGCGCTGGCGCCGGTACTCCCAGATCAGGCGGCCGGTGGTCGCATCGAGCGCCTGGATCACGTCGCCCGGGTATTGCACGTACATGGTGCCCGCAACTACCAACGGTGTGGTGTACTGGCCGCCCGGTTCCCCCGCGCGGGACCAGGCCAGGCGCAGTTCGCCCACGTTGTCGCGGTTCACCTGGTCGAGCGGACTGTGGGCCCAGCCGTCGTAGGTGCGGCGAAACATCAGCCAGTCGTCGTCGGGCGGATCTTCGAGCATGGCCATGGTGACCGGCTCGAAATCCTCGACCGTGCCCTGTGCCAGGAGCTGCAGATCGACGCGCTCGATGTCAGGCCAGCTCAGGCTGCGGGTCCAGGCGACCAGGGCTACGAGGTCGTCGCCACGAACCTGCGCGTACGCCGGCATTGAGAAGCCGCCGTGCTGGATGATGTTGGCGAAATCCATGTCTGAACGCAGCGCCATGAATGCCGGGTCCCGCAGGTCGGGCGGCGTTATCTCGGGGCCCTGCCCGGGCACCGCAATGGCGGCGCCGTCGCGGTCATGGCATTCAATGCAGAAAGACTCGTAAATCGCCTCGCCGCGCTCCAGCATCGGGGCGGTCACGAGGATCGTCGGTGGCGCGGGACCGTCGCGTTGCGGCCGTCCGTCCTCTTCTTGCGCCAGCGCCGGCACGGCCGCCGACAGGGCCGCAAGCAACGGCAACAGGCGGCGTGGAGACGGCCTCACCGGCCGAACGCCTTTTCGGATGCGCAATGATCGGGTTGAAGGAGCACTAGCTCGTGCCGAACTCCTGTTCGAGATCGTGGAACATTTCCTCGCGGACCAGCACGA
>LXNI01000277.1_pt1 | contig 65334 bp, 59 predicted proteins | sample 809091 | NCBI WGS metagenome assembly LXNI01 (sample SAMN04870527, study PRJNA318959) | sponge metagenome | biome: 01000161; feature: marine sponge reef; material: water | host: Sarcotragus foetidus | place: Greece: Milos, Mediterranean Sea | collected 2013-05-29 | depth 5-7 m
CCGGAGGCGACGTGGAAGCTCGGCGCGATACGCATCAGCTCCATGACGTCCGTCACGCGGCTGAGTTCGATACGCGCCGAGTCATAGGCCGACACGGCGAGAGGCACGTCGGTCACCGACTCCTCGCGCCGGGTTGCCGTGACGATGATCTGCTCGATGACCAGTTCTTCAGTCGGCGGAGTGTCAGATTCCTGTGCGGTTGCCGCAACGGCGGCGAGACCGGAAAAAACTACCAGTGAACGCATCATGAGACCTAAACCTCCCTAGCAGGCATGATGTTTACATTCGGAGAGAATTCCTGGGGCAGGGATGCGATTCCAAGCCGTGTTGTTTTTTTCCCACTCGCTTCGCGCTCCCATCGCTCGAATGAACGAGCTTCACCAATTGGCAGGATACTACAGGGCAGGAACCCGCTGGTGCCGTGGCACAGTCAAAAATACTTTGCCTTCCCATAAGAAAATCTAACCGGCACTGACGGGTTGGGTAAGCCGCCACAGCACAAATACGCTCACTGCGCACAACAGCGCGGGGAGCGCGCCGAGGGCAAAAATGACCTGCGTGCCAAAACCCTGTGCCAGCAACGCGCCTGCGATCAGCGGGCTGGAGATCGACCCGAACCGGCCGATAGCCAGTGCCCAGCCGATCCCTGTTGAGCGAGCGCGGGTCGGATAGAGCCCCGTGGTCATGGTGCCCAGAAGCAGCGACGAACCCAATACCCCGAATCCCGTACAGATGGCAACAGCGATCAACAGAGGTATGGAGTTGACCGACAGACCCAGCGCGAACACCGAAGCAGCAGCAAGCAGGTACGTCGCGATCAAAACGCGCGTCGGAGCAATGCGGTCACCGAGTGCGCCAAACAGGGCTCCCCCCACGACGCCGCCCACTGCGTACAGCGCCAGCACATACAACGCCAGATCAATGGGCAACCCCACCTGCGTGAACAACGTCGGCATCCACAACCCCAACAGGAACACGAGAAACTGATTGCCGAAGAACGCGACCCAGACGACCACCGTGATCGCGGTCTGCCGCCCCCCGAAGAGTTCGCGGATCGGGCCACCCTTGTGGGTCACCTCGCCCAGGGCGTATTTGAATCCCGACTGGTGGGCAAAGGCGCCGTCAACTCGGCTCAGCAGCGCACCGGCGACTGCGGGCACGCAGCCGCGGTTGACGAGGAAGCGCAGGGATTCCGGCAACGACACCGCTGCCAGTACGGCAAGTACAAGCGAGACAAGGCCCCCGAAATAGAACACACTAGGCCAACCTCCCATATCGATCAGCGTCGGACCGGCGAAACCGGCAACGACGGTTCCCATGGCGGCACCGGAGTACATGAATGCCGTCAGGAAATTTCGCACCCGCGCCGGCATAAACTCCAGCGTGTAGGCTAGGGTGACGGGAATGCAGCCGCCGACACCGATGCCGGTGACGAACCGCAGCGCGATCAGTTCGTTCATGGAGCGGACCATCGGCGTCACGCACATCGACAGGCCGCAGATCAACAGCATGATCACGATGGTCCAGCGCCGGCCGATGATGTCGCCCAGGGCGCCGGCGCCGGTGGACCCGAACAGGACGCCGACCAGTGCGGCCGACAGCGCCCAGGCAAATTCCGACGGTTCGAGCCCCCAATCCTGCGAAACGCTCGGCACTGTGGTCGCCATTGCGACCAGGTCGTAGCCGTCCATGATCATGATGAGAAAACCGGTCACCACGATCATGATGTGCAGTGGACCCACACGGCTGCGGTCGATGATTTCGGTTACGTCGATTTTCACATCCGTGCGCTCCCGGCCTTCCCAGTCACAACGCGATGACCGTCAGGAAACCGACAATGGATAGGGCGAGGTGTCGGCATGATTCTGGATTGCGTGGACAAGCCGCACCAGCAACGATTCGCGGATTGCGCCCGACGCCGGGTCCGCCCAGAGGTTGTTCAATTCATGGGGGTCCATGGCAAGATCGTAGAGTTCGCCCCACTCCCGGTTCTGCCAGACCGAAATTCGCCAGCGCCGATCGATCAGCGTCGACACCGTGACCAGGTCGTCGAGGCCGAGATACGGATACTGGGTGGTGTACTCCACCAGAACGTGGTCGCGTTCCACGGAACCGCCGCTGAACAATGGACACAAATCCACCCCTTGAACCCCGTTGTACGGCCTGAGCCCCGCCCGGCTGAGAACCGTGCGCGCGATGTCCAGCGTTGAACCGAGTTCATCGATTCGCCCGCGGTTGAATCTCGGGTCGGGATCGCACCAGGCGAACGGCGTGCGCACCACGCTCTGGTACTGCATCGGCCCCTTCAGCATGAGGCCGTGATCGCCCAGGTACTCGCCATGGTCGGACAGGAAACACACGACGGTGTTTTCGGCCCGACCGACTCGTTCGAGCGCGGCGAGGACAGCGCCGACGGCATCGTCGATCATCGTGATCTGGCCGTAGGTCTTGGCCAGCATGTCCCGCGCCTGGGGTTCTCCGGCGACGAACGGGTAAGTCCACCGCGGCGAGTCCACGCCACGCTCGAATTCCTCCCATAGCCGGGCCTGCGGCGGCGTTGCATCCCTGGCAGGTGAATGGAACGAAGGCGGAAGCTCGACCTCATCCGGAGCGTACATATCGTAGTAGCGCCCCGGCGGCGTGAACGGGTGGTGCGGATCGGGGAACGAACATTGCAGAAAGAACGGCGCGCCACCGTGTTTGTGCGCGTGTCGCTCGAGCCAGGCGATGGTTTCGTCCTCGACAAACCGGGTCGGATAGAGGTCCTCGGGAACAGCCGGCTTGTACACCTGCGCCGCACCCACCTCACTGACAGCCTGAGCGCCCGCCGGGCCGCTCTCGACCTCAAGGCTGGGCGCCTTGCGCTCGAGCCATGCCGAGTAGTGCCCGGTGACCCGGTCGCCGTGACCCAGGCAAAACGCGACATCCTCAAAGCCGTAATAGGGGGTATCGATGCTGGCGGAACGCTCGGAATGACCTCGTTCCAGCGCCATTTCCGCGGCGTAGTCGTCCTTTGAATACCGGCTGCGCATGGCTTCGGCCAGTTCAGGCGGCGGCGCGCGCAGGCCATCGGCGAACGCTTCCCTGGGTACCTTCGCCGCTTCCGAAGTCATTCCCTGCAAGTGGCTCTTGCCGATAAGTGCCGTCCGGTAGCCCGCCTCCAGGAGCAGGTCCACGAAGGTGACCGAGTCGAGGTTTAGCGGAATCCCGTTGTATCGCACGCCGTTGACGCGGGGGACGCGCCCGGTCATGAACGTCGCCCGGTTGCTCATGCAGGTCGGCGAAGATACGTAGAATCGAGACAACCAGGTCCCGCCGTCGGCAATCCGATCGATATTCGGCGTCCTGAGCACCGGGTTGCCGGCGTAGCCGACGTGATCCCAACGCTGCTGGTCGGTGATGAAAAACAGGAAGTTGGGAGCTTTCGACGTGTCGCTGGGCACCATCAAGCGCTCTTTGTGTCCGGCAGCTTGCCCCGCTCGCTCCAGTAGTGGCGAAATGCTCGACGCACCGACTCGGTGTGGGCCTTCATCATCAGCGCCGCGTACTCCTCGTCGCCATCCTCGAGCGCCTCGATGATGTTCTGGTGTTCGGTCACGCTCAGCGGATTGTGCCTGGCCGGTATCTGGCCGAACTTGAAGTAGAGGTTGTGGTGAAAGTCGATGATCCGGTCGATCAGTTCGTAGAGCTTGTGGCTGCCGGCGGCGCGGTGAATGGCCCGGTGGAACCGCGAGTTGAGCTGCAGGAAATGGGGATCGTCGTCAACGGCCTTTTCGATTTCTGCATTGATCTGCTTGAGTTCGTCAAGCTCCTCCTTCGAGATTCGCGTGGCCGCCCGTGCGGCGCTGTAGCTCTCCAGGAACGACAGGATATCCATCAATTCCTCGAACTGGGCTTCGGTGACATCGGCAACGTAGGAGCGCCGATTCGCCCGTATCTCGATGAGCCCCTGGTCCGCCAACTGGCGCAGCGCTTCGCGCACCGGCGTTCGGCTCACATTGAGCAGTCCGGCCAACTCCTCTTCCTTGAGCTGATGACCAGGCTGGAACTTTCCCGAGAAGATGGAATTGCGGATCAGTTCGTAAGCTATTTCTTTCGCCGTCGCCACGTAAGCTTCCTTGTTTCCCTATGCCGCTTTCGCCAAATGATTCGCGGGAGGCGTCAAGCGCCACCGTAGTCTATTAACTGCGGCTGATATCCCGCGCATGAACAATGGTCGGTCTACCTCACATCCACAACGATCCGGCCCGGCGAAATCATCCAGTTTCCCCGAACACCGATTCGGTGTTCGCAACTCCGTCGTAATCCACTGCTTCAGCCCAGTCGGGATCGACGCGCAAACGCCAATATCGATCGAGCACGAACGCAGTGATTGCCCCGCAAGCGCCATCGGCGACGGGTTGGCCGTCGATTTCAGTTACCGGGAAAATGCCGCCGGCGGACGTGCACAGGAATACTTCGTCCGCCTCCACCATCTCTGTTGCCGGAATGTCGGTCTCCGAAACCGGCCAACCGGCCCGTTCGGCAATCTCCATGACGGTGCGCCGGGTGATGCCCTCGAGCCGATGATGCGCAGGGGTCTTCAACGCACCGCCGCTCACGATGAAGGCATTGAATCCCGGGCCCTCGGTCACGTTGCCTGCATGGTCGAGCAGCAACGCGTTGTCCGCGCCCCGGTCGTTGGCCTCCAGGCGAGCCTGCGTGAAGTCGCCCCACTGAAAGTTCTTTGCGGTGGAGTCCACGCTCGTCTCGGGGATTCGGCGAACTCGGCTGACGATCACGCTCATGCCATCGCGCAACCGTTCCGGCGCCGCGATGGGCGGGAGTACCTGGGAAAAAGCGTAAAAGCGGTTTTCGAACTGCGCCGGATCGCGGATTCCCAGCGACGGCGGCACGCCCCGGGTCGCGATGATCAGAACCAGCCCGTCGCGCAAGCCCGAACGGCGCACAACCTCGCGGATCACCGCGGTGACCCGATCCGGCCCCAGCGAAATATGCAGTCGCCATTTGCGCATGCTGAGGCCGAACCGCTCGACATGATCGGAAAGCCGAAACAGGAAACCTTCGGTGAACGGGATCGCATCGTAAACGGCGTCGCCACGGATGAATCCCCAGTCGGTGATGGGGATCGACGCCTCGCTCAAGGGCAGATATCGGCCACCTATGAACGCGACGCCCGCTTCTCCGGCACTTGTCGTTGACACATCTCTGGTTGCAATTGCCATGTTGCTGATTACCGGCGATCGAGGTTCCCGCCATCAAAGGCGACTTGTCCGGCCTGAATGACCATTGCAACCTCCGCTATCGCAGAAATTTCATCGAGCGGGTCACCGTCAACGATCAGGATATCCGCCCGCTTGCCTGCCTCAAGTGTCCCTGTCTCGTCACCCAGGCCGAGAAACTCGGCCGCATTTCGCGTCAGAACGGCGATCACTTCCTCCGTGGGAAGGACTTCCGCCAGTGCCCGTGCCTCACCGAGCACCGCTTCAGCGTACGGCCTGAGCCGCTGCTGATCGGTCCCGAAGGCGAGCGTGACACCGGCATCCGAGAACACCCGGGCGTTGGCAACCGCCTGGGCCCGATCGCCGTCCTGCGCCGGCGGAAAGGTGCCTCCCATCACGGTTCTCCTGACGCCCTGCCCGTCGACGAAGCTGTCGTGAAGCGAGACGGTTGTCGTAACCGGTATTCCGGCATTGGCGAAAACGGCCCTGGATACTGCCGGGTCCACCGGATCTCGCCAGGGTACGTGTACGAATCCGTCGACACCGAGTTCAACCGCCCGAACCATGCCGGAGAAATACGTGCCGTGCACAAGGAACGGTACATTTCGGGCATCGGCCTCGGCGGCAATGGCCGCGATGACTCCCTCCTCCATCGATGGGAGATGGGCGCCGGCCTGATGAACCGCCTTGATGAAGTCCACGCCTGCCTCGGCCAACTCGGCGACGCGTGCGCGCGCCAGCGCGGGGTCGTCCACCGGAACTACCATGCGTTCCAGGCAGTATGGATTGTTTCGGCAGATGGTCACAGCGGGATGGCCCTGCGGGGCACAGAATACAGGGCCCGAGACCAGCAGCCGCGGTCCAGCGAGTTGCCCTGCCACGAGTTGCTCCCGCACATCGAGCACAGCCGGAAAATAGGCGCCGGTATCGAGTGCCGTCGTTACCCCGGCATCCAGCATCTCCCGGAGCAGTTCGGGCAGTTGCCCGTCGAGATATGCGGCCAGAGCGTCGTCATCGGTCGCTCGTTCCGCATAGGCCAGGATGTGAACATGGGAATCGATGAGCCCGGGCATCACGGTCATGCCCCGGGCGTCGATCACGATTGCCCCCACCCACTCCAGGGCGTTGTCGGATACAGACGCAATGCGTCCATCCTCAACAACGACAGTGCCCTGATCGAAAGTCGCCCCGTTGCCGACGACGATGCGTGCATTGGCGATGACGAGATCCTGGGAGAAACCGATTCGGGTCACTACGAGAAGCAAGGCAAACCCAATGAGTCGCAACACCCTTGCCGCTTGTTCGTCAACGCTCATTGGGGTTCTGCCTTGCAAAACGGTAGTACAAATTTGCCTTCTCATCGGCTAATTTAGACTCAGAACCGTAATAGAGTAGAACATTTCGACGGAGAAGTAACTCCGAAACAGCCAAAGCCAAAGACTCATGACGACACAACACACGCGTGGTGCCGTGGTACCGCCACCTCCACACCTGAGCAAGCAAACCCAGTCGATCCTGAGAGATGTCGAAGATCAGCTGTCCGATTTGTCGGATTACCACGAGGCGCGGACTACGATCAATCGAATCGCCGATATGCGCTGCAAGTTGGTGCGTGACCAGGGCGTGAATTTCAATGTCGATGCTGTGGATGCAAATGGCGGCCGCTACAATCGTTGCGATACGTTCCGTAATTCTTCAGCGACGCTTTCGGCTCGTTCCCGCACGGGCTCGGTCATAGGTCCGGACAGACGCTGCAACATCCCATCAAGACGGGACCTGAGTAGTGTGGCCTCTTGGGCGGGCATGACGTCGCCGGCGTGCTCCAGCGCGTCGAGACGTTGGCGTAACTGCCTTACGGCAGCCGAAACGGATTCAACAAATCCATGGCTGTCCTGCGCCAGGAACGCCAAACCCGAACGCAGGACGTACAGGTCCATGTTCCAGTACGACGCCAGCAAGTCATCCAGGATTTCCAGCGCTTCGCGGGCGATGGCGGGGTCGTCCTCGTTCTGGGCCGCCACGACACGCCAGTCGGCTCGCAACTTTACTGCAATCGGATGCGCCAGCGACGTCGGCTCAACCGCTGCCAGTTCTTCATCCAGGTCGGCGAGTCGGTCGAAAGCTCCGGCCGCGCCGAAAACCCATCCTTCCAGAACGCGGCGATCGGGGCCGGTCTGCCGATTTGCCAGTTGCCCGATGGGTGCCGGTACCTGGGCCTGCGCAAATCCGCCCAGGTACATTCGCAGCAACCCGAACTGGGCCGCGCGATTATCGGGATTCTCCCGCAACGCCAGGTTGAACGATGCCTCTGCCCGCTCGGATTCACCGGAATGGTCGTATCCCAGCGCGTCGAACATAGCCCGGACATCCGGCGATTCGGAGGCGCGCGCCATTCTGAAGACGCGCTGGACGAAGTTCGCTTGCAACAGGCGCTCAGCGATGTGGTGCACAGCCAGGTCGTGGACATGGTCCATATGAAACTCGCTTTGCGGATTGGTCAGCGGGTCGAGCCGTTCGAACAACTCGAGCATGGAATCGGCGGTCAGGCCGTCGGATTGCGGACGGCTGAAGAACGCCAGGAGGTTGCGATCGTCCGTATTGAGCGGTGCCCCCATGGCAAACGACCGGACTCCGTCGGCATCCAGCGTCATCATGGCAATCGTATCCTCGACCGCCCGCAGCCCCATACGGTTGTAGTGCCGAGAATAATCGGCGAGCGCAGTCGCCGCACCGCGGCTACCGGTCCAGAGATCGATCGGTTCGTCGGAGGCGAGAAACATCAGCACCTGCCGCTCCGGCTGGTACAACTCCACGTAGGTGAACCGGTCGACCACGGTGGCCATTAATGTCTGAAGCAGGGACTCATCGACGAATTGCGAATTGATCCACTGAAGAAATACGCCCCCATCGTTCAGATGCTCCTTGGCCAAGGTCAGAAACTCGATCGTGTAGAGGTGCGCCGCACCCCCGGTCCAGGGGTGGGACGGCTGCGAGACGATGAGATCGTAGCGCTTGTCCGTCAGCGTGATCGCGTTTCGGGCATCGTTGATGACCAGATTGACTCTGGGGTCCATCAGCGGATCCGTGCCCCGAAGCGCCGAGACCGCCCTATTGGCGGTGACGACCAGGGGTTCCAGTTCGATCACGTCGATTTCCTCGACATGGGGCGGCACGCCCTCGATGGCGATCCCCCCACCCAGTCCAACGATCAGCATGGAATCGGCGTCCGGCCTTGCGAGTGCGGGCAGACCGGCCAGCCATTTCTGCGACAGGTTGAACGGCGGCATCCCCCGCCGTCCGATGGCGGACTCGGACAGCCCGTTGCTGGACAGGCTGATGAATCCCTCAGCTTCGCGCATGAGGATGGTCGCGGAACGCCCTACTCCGTAGAAGTGTTCTTCTCCCCATTGCTGTTGAGCGGCGACATGGGAGTAGATGAGCCTGTCCGGACGCTCCGGAACGCTTATCAACGCGGTTGCACCTGCGGCAGTCGCTGCCGCTACAAGCGCCGGCGACAGGCTTCGGATCCGCAATACAGGAGTCCGGGTCAAAATGGCGGTGAGAAGTGCGAGCAGGCAGCTTGTGACCATGGCCGTCTTCAGCGTGAGACCGAATCCCAAGCCCGGGAGCGCCACAAATCCGGTCAACAGGGCGCCGACGATGGCGCCAACGGTGTTCCAGGAATAGATGCGCCCGGATACGTTTGCGATCTCGCGCGCGCCAGTGGTACCGATGCGCACTGCGAGCGGATAGGTAGCGCCAATGAAGAGCGTCGAAGGTGCGATGATCACAAACGCGAATGCGGCCCTGGCTGCAAGCCCGCTGCCTTGCGGCAACAACGCATCGATGGCGAGATACGACGCACAAGAGACGACTGCGATCAGGCATTGTGCGACGACAAAGCAGGGCAGCGCCACTTCTCGGCTGCGTGCGAGTCGCCCGGCAACCAGTCCACCCAGCGCGATCCCGAAGAGGAAGCAGGCGAGCATGACCGCAAAGGCGTGGACCGTGCCCCCGAAGATGTGAGTGAGCAGCCGAGTCCACAGCACTTCAAGCGTGAAGGACACCATGCCGGAGACCAGCATGACCGGCATAATCCAATGCAGTGCAACCTTGGCCGTTGAGGGCGAACGCGATTTGCTGACATCTGGAAGTGTCCGATACTTCGATGCGATGCGCGCCAGCCAGGCCGCAATGCCAAAAACAAGCAGGTTGACTGCCGCGCCGACAACCAGCGTTGCTGTCAGGCCCACATAGGGCAGAAGAAGAAACCCCGCCGTCAGGGCGCCGAACATCGCCCCGGCCGTATTGATGCCGTAGAGCAAGCCGATCCGGGGCCCGACCTGGCGATCCTTGCTGACGGCGTAACGGGACAGGAGCGGCAACGTTGCACCCATGGCGCCCGTGGGGATCGCGAGTACCAGGAACGTCGCGATCAGGTAATAGAGATTTTGCCCCAGTGCTTCTGCCGCAACCGGCTCGGGTTGACCTCCGTAGAGTGCCACCAGCAGCGCCTGGGCGCCGTCGAGCAAGATCGGCACCAGTACTGCGCTGATGCCGATGATCGCCTCGAGCACGCCATAGACGAGAATCGGCCGTTTAACAAGGTACGCGTACCTGGCAGCGACAGTGGCACCCACGGCGAGGCCGGCCATGTAGGCAGCCAGCACGGTTGCCACTGCAATATCCGAGGTGCCGAATACGATCGCGAGTTTCTTCAGCCAGGCCGCCTGGTAAAGCAGTGCGGCAAACCCGGAGAGGAGAAAACACAGTGCGACGGCCGCCAACAACCGGGAGTCCGCGGTACCGCGCCTGACACTGTCTGCCGCGCCGGAGCGCCGAATTCTCGCCATGGTCGATGAATCCGTCGGCCGGTCACGCGGCCGGCCAATGAGCCTTGAAGCAGAACAAGTCTAAACGACTCCGAACCGCGAAACCGGGTGCCAGGACTCCACCCGATCCCATGGTACGGCCACGAAGCGATTGACAGATGCCAGATGGCCAGTCAGAAATCGGCCTTGAAAGTCACTCCGAAGGTGGTCGGATCGGACGGGTAGACGACATGGTAGTCAGAGTATCCGTCCCCGGAATCATCGAAAATGAAGCGGTTGTTGTAGTACAGCGCATCAGTGATGTTCTTGCCCCAGAGGGAAACCCGGTACTGGCTCTGGTCTCCGAAAACGAAGTAGGCGTGCGCATTGATGAGTGAATATGGCCCGTCGCGCGCCGTATTGCTCAATTCGAAGAAACGCTCAGCCACATAGCGGCCATCCGCCCCTATACCAAGGAGCGACCCGCCCCCGAGGTCCCAGTCCTTTCTCAAGGATATTCGCGCGGACGTCCTTGGTGCGTGCAGCAGTTCGTTGCCGATCTGCCTTGTATCGGGTGACTTCGTCAGCTCCGTATTGAGAACGCTCAAACCAGCGTCCACGTAGAACCCTTCAGCGGGAATCCAGCTGAAGTCCACATCGGCACCGGTTATTTCCGAATCCACGCTGATCACGCGGAACTCGCCGAGGATGAACTGGTTCAACTGCTGGTCCTGGTAGTCGCTGAAGTAGGCGGCGGCGTTTACCCTTGCACGTCCATCGGCGAAGTCCGCCTTGACGCCGACCTCGTAATTGTTGACGTTTTCGGGCAGGTTCGGTGTGTCGCCCAGTCCCAGCATGATGGCCATGGGGGCATTGGGAAACAGACCCGCCTTGTATCCCCGCGTCCAGTGACCGTAGACAAGCAGGTCATCATTTGGCCGGTACTCGACACCCGCCTTGCCGCCCCACTCGTTGAAAGTCGTATCGTTGATTCGCGCGTCGGGATCGGAAGGACCGCCGACACGCAATACAAGCGCTCCGTTGGCCTCGGCGGCAGACAGCAAATCCGGAAACGGTGGCAGCGGCGAACCGGTGTAGGAGGGACCCGACAGGTCAAGATTGGGAACATGCCTCTGGAAGGCGAAAAGCGCAATCGTGTTGCCCTGAATATTATCCGAACCGCCACGGTATCCGCCCACCAGTGCCAGGTTCTCGCTTACGTCGTACTCCACCTCCGCATAAGCCGAATACGACGTGTTGTCCCAGTTGGCCACGGAGCGGACCAGCATGATGCCCATGGGCGTGGCCCATGTCGGGCCGGTGGTACCGGTTTTCTCCTCCCAGAATCCATACGTGCCGACGATCCAGCGAAACCGCTGGTCGGCATTTGACGTCAACCGAAACTCCTGGCTGGTCTGCTCCTGTTCCGACTGGATGAAGAAATGGAACGAGTGGGCGGGATACGCATCCGAATCCTCCGAGAGGTCCTGCGAATTCTGTTCGTATCCGGTAATCGATGTCAGGGTGAAATTCTCGAAATCGACGTTAATGTGCGCCGACGCACCGCTGGCATCGACATTGTTTTCCGGATTCGACATATCCGAGGAAATCTCCTGCGGGTCGGCCGAGTCCACGAATCCGAACCCGTTGCTGCACGCGCCCAGTTCGAACGGTGTGGCGCAGGCCTGCGCCGGCTCCGGTCCGGTGGCATTGGGCGCGAAGGCGCCAGCGTTCTTGAACCGGTTATTGTCGCTGGCGACGTCTTCCACGTGCGCCTTCAGGTTGATGCTGACGTTTTCCGCCGGTTCGATGGCCAACTGCACGCGCGCCGCAAACTTGTTTCGATCCGGCTGATCTTCACCCGTCGTGAGGTTCCTGCGAATCCCGTCCCGGGTTTGGGACTGTGCCGCGATACGAACTGCCGCGTTGTCGCCGAGGGGCGCGCTGACCGCACCTTCCACGTTGAGTTCGCTGTACTGCCCGAAGCCCGCACTCGCGAACCCGTTCCCCTCTTCACCCACGACAGGTTTGCGAGTGATGAAATTGACTGCACCACCCGTGGTATTACGACCGTAGAGCGTGTTCTGGGGACCTCGCATGACCTCGACACGTTCGAGATCGAAAAGCTGGAGGATGTTCACGACGGGGGAGTTCAATGCCACTTCGTCGACATACATGCCGACGCCGCTCTGCATGTTGAAATTGATGCCGGCGGAACCCACACCGCGAAGAAAGACGTTGGCGTTGCTGGAGCCGGCATTGGAGCGGATATCCAGTCCGGTGACGCCGAGCAGGAGTTCTTCGGAATCCACCAGCGCCAGGCGCTCGATGTCCTCGGCTCCAAATGCGGCCACGGAAACCGCCACATCCTGCAGCGAGCGGTCGCGCTTCTGCGCCGTAACGACGATTTCCTCCAGGCGATTCGCGTCCGTCTGCCCCAACACGACATTCAGCGGTCCGCAAACCAAGAAAATGGCCACCGCAATTGATCCACCCCTCGACGTGCGTACCATTCGCGGCAATAGTAATGAACGAAACACACTGCGCATGGCTCCTCCTCCAACGCTGCGCCCTACGTTTGAAGTACAAATTATGGACTTTCTACTATAATTCGGCACCATGTGCAATTTATTGTTGTACATTATCGACAAATGGCAATCTCGATACCGATGAACTGCGACGTGTCGACATCGCGGCCTGAGGCGAAACAACTGCTGGACCTGCTCAGCACCATGCTGCTGATCCGCCGCGTGGAGGAACGCCTGCGGGACGACTTTCACGCCGGCAAGCTGCCGGGCGGCGTTCACCTGTATATCGGTCAGGAGGCGGTCGCGGCAGGGGTCTGCGCGCACCTCAACGACGACGACTGGATCGCCAGCACCCATCGCGGTCACGGGCACTTCCTTGCCAAGGGCGGCGATCCACGGGCAATGATTGCCGAGATCCACGGCAAGGAAACCGGAATCTGCAGGGGCATGGGCGGGTCCATGCACGTGGCGGATTTTTCAAGGGGCATCATCGGCGCCAACGGCATCGTGGGCGGCGGCGTGGGCATTACCGTGGGAGCTGCGCTGGCCGCGCAGCTTGAAAACAAGGGCCAGGTGGCCGTGTGTTTCTTCGGTGACGGTGCGGCGAACCAGGGCGTGTTCATGGAAGCGATGAATGTGGGCGCGTTGTGGAAGCTGCCGCTGGTGCTGGTTTGCGAGCACAACGGGTTCTCCGAGTTTTCGCCTTCGGATACCGTAACTGCCGGCGATATAGCCGACCGGCCAAAGGCGTTTGGAATCCCCAGTACAAGCGTGGATGGCAACGATGCGATCGCCGTGTGGGAAGCCGCGGACGCTGCCATCGACCATGCGCGCCAGGGAAACGGGCCGTCGTTTGTCCTGGCAACAACCTACCGCACCCATGGCCATAACGAAGGCGAGAAATATTGGCTCAGCGGGACCTATCGTGACGATAACGAAATCGAGGAGTGGTCCCAACGCGACCCCATCGACCGATTGTCCCGCACGCTGGTGGATCGTGAAATCTGCACGCTGGACGATGTTGGCGTTATCGACAGGGAAATCCTCGAAACGGTCGAGGACGCCTGCGCCTTCGCCGAAGCGAGTCCGGCGCCGGCTCCTGAAACCGTCAGGGACCTGATGTTCTTCAACCAGGCTCCATAGGCGATCCAATGGCCAGGAAACGACTCATCCAGTCCATCAACGATGCGCTGACCGAAGAGATGGAGCGCGACAAGCGCGTAATACTCTTCGGTGAAGACGTGGAGATCAGCATGTTCGGCGACACCGTGGGCCTGCGGGAACGATTCGGCCCCGACCGGGTGCGCAACACGCCCATCTGTGAGGCGACCCTCTCCGGCATGGCGGTGGGTGCAGCGGCCGCCGGGTACCGGGTGATCCTGCACATGATGTTCTCCAATTTCATCTACACGGGATTCGACGCCATCGCCAACCAGATGGCGAAGATTCGGCTCATGACCGGCGGCCAGATCAGGCTGCCCGTCACCGTGATCGCAGGCTACGGCGGAGGGCGTTCCACCGCGGCGCAACATTCCGATACCCCCTATCCCGCGTTGATGAACCTGGGCGGAATCAACGTTGCCGTACCCTCCACGCCGGCGGACGCGGCGGGACTGCTGAAGACGGCGATCCGGGGCAACAACCCGACGTTTTATCTCGAGGCGGGCGGCCGTGGCGGCCAACGCGGCGAAGTGCCCGGTGGCGATCACCTGGTACCCCTGGGCCAGGCCGCCATTCGCCAATCCGGCAGCGATGTCACGCTCGTGAGCGTCGGGGCCATGATGCGTCCGACGTTGCGGGCGGCCCGGACGTTGGCGGCGGACGGGATCGAAGCGGAAGTGATTGATTGCCGGACGCTGGTGCCACTGGACACCGAAGCCATCAAGGTATCGGTGGCCAAGACAGGCCGATTGGTGGTTGTAGACGAGGCACGCGACCGCTGCAGTGCCGCGAGTCATATCGCAGCGGTGATCGCCGAGGAGGCATTCCACCATCTCAAGGCGCCGGTCAGGCGTGTCACGGTGCCGAACATCGCGATGCCCTATGCGCCCAACGTGGAAAAACCCCTGTTGCCTTCACCCGAACGGATCGCCGCAACCGCCGCGACACTGGTTCGGACGTGAGTTCGGACCGGGAACCCACCACGACCATCGGAGTCCAGTCAAGCATGCGCGTTAAACTGAAACTTGCCGCGGTGGGCATGAACATGGAAGAAGCCACCATCGTCAAGTGGTTCAAACGGCCGGGCGAGTCGTTTTCCAGAGGCGAGCCGCTGTACGAAATCGAAACCGAGAAGGTGGCCCAGGAAGTGGCAGCGCCGGGGGACGGCACGCTGGTGGAGATTCTGGTCGAAGAGGATGAGGATGCCGAGGTCGGCGACGCCGTCTGCATTGTCGAAGCCGACTCGTAGAATCCAACCGGCCCGAAACGAACCGTCCGTGGAGATCAAGCTGGACCCGGACTTCGATCCGGAAGCGCCTGCGTTCTACTGCGCGCGAGCCATCGAAATACCGACGCCGACGGGTTACTGGTACTCCAGCGTGCAGTCGTAAAGGTTGACTTCCTCGCCGCGCCGCCAGATGAAATGCGCGTCCCAGACGAAGGGGCGTACCAGGATATCCGGATCGGTGACCGTCATCAGGTAGTTCAGCCGGTTGCCGTCCTCGACGACGGTAAAGCGCTCGTCAACGACCACGTCCGTGGTCATCGGCGCGCCCTGCCGATCGAAGTAGTCCCAGTTGATCCGGGTCGTTCTGACCACCAGCGTATCCCCTTCCCAGTGACCGACCGAATAGCCCATGTGGGAAAACGGCATGTCGGCAGGGTCGCCCGCATCTTCCATGTGGATCGTGCGCAGTGCATCGAACTCCTCGAACCGCAGTTCGATGTAGCCGTCACGCTGAGTGAATTCCATCGGGTAGGGATTGCCCATCAGTCCGGGCATCCCGGGTGGAACGCACTGCATGATGGGGTTGTCTTCGATGTCGTCCCACCCGGCCTTGGCCGCCGCGGCGGATTCGGTCAGCTCGTAGTCCGAGCGGCCGGTGAAGTACCAGGCGCCCGTTCCCTGGCTCCACACGCGGAAGATGCCGTCCCCCGTCGCGGCCGCGGCCTTTGCCGGGTCCACCAGGTTTCTTTCACCGCCCACGGCCGAGTCCGCCCAGCGAGGCTCCCTGGCGCCGCCCACCAGGAGTTCCACGCCGTCGGGGAGCAATACGTTGGTAACCTGCATGTGCTCGGGCCGTACCACCGAGGGCCAGCCGGCGACACGCACTTGATCACCGACATTCACTTCTCCACCCATCACCCCGCGGCGGCGTTGCGCGCTGACGGCGCTGCCTTCGAGTTCCCAGACGACGGGCGCTCCGTTCTCGTCGGGCGTTTCCACCCAAAGGAGGACGTGCGGGTTTGTCCAGGAGAGCTGGACAACTTTGCCCTCGAACTCGGTGACGACACTCCGATCGTATTCGGACATGGAATGATGGGCGTGCACTGACGGTGCCAGTGCGGCCGGCACAAGGACGGCCGCTGCGATGGAAAGAATGGAGCGTGTCGAGGTTGCGTTCATGGCGTTAATCCTGTCTGTTGTTCTTCGATAATTTTGCATCCGGTTCACGGTTTCATCTCGACGGCCTCGGAAAAGAACTCCGTGATCGTTCCCTTCGGGGTCAGATCCTTGCCCTCGAGTCCCGGGAAATCCGGAGAATAACGCTGGCACTTGAAGATCGAATTGAATTCGTCGCCGGCCTTGTCGGTCATCATTCGATAGATCCCGCGATCGTTCTGCAGCCGGTCGCCGACGGGATTGATGTACTCCCAGACGACATCGCCCTCCGGGGTGACTTCGAACATGTGCCCGTGAGCGCCTGAACAGACGAGCGTATTGCCGTTTGGCAGCCGTTGGGCGCCCGAAATGAACGGACTGTAGAACGAGTTGGGCGAGACACCGTGGAAACGCCACGCGATTTGATTCGAAACGTTCTCCGTGCCGCTGCTCATGCCGCCGCCCACCGTCGCGCGTTCGTAGCCGGCGACGGCCGCCGGAACGTAGATTCCGTCTCCCATCGGGCCATCATACGGATCGATCTCGATCACCGAGGAGAATGTCGGCCCCGGCTGGCGGGCGCCGTTGTTGAAGATCAGGAAGTGGCCCGCCCCGGGGACCGGCTGCTCCAGCGCGCCGAAAGACCGGTCGTCGATCCACTGAATGTCATGGGCAAAAAACACCTGCTGATGACCGTTGCTGGTAGCCGTCCCCTCTGCGGTCATCGACGGGCACTCTCCGGAGTCGGATACACAGGGATTGCCCCACCGGAAGATGAAGTCGCCGGCATCGCTCGCCGCCAGTTCCGTGCTGCGTTCCGGCTCCCCGGAAACGAATGTTGCGCCATGATCGACGACATAGAATTCGCTCATGCGGGAGTTGTTGATCGCCACGTGATCAAGAACCGGGTTGTAGTCGAACGCATTCATGTGAATCCAGTTGCCGCTGACGCCCGGGCCGAAATTGATGTCCAGCTTGCCGGGATGCTCACTGACCGCGCCGTACCCCGGCAGGCCGGGATCGATGTCCTGAACCACGTGGTCGCTGATGTTCCACTCCCAGACGATATTCCCGTCCATGTCCACCTCCACGAGGCCGTCGGGACGTGTGGCGTAGCTCTCTCGAAGCGCTGGATCGGCGCCGAGCGCGATGACCTTCTCGTGTGAGGTGACCCGGGTGGCGGAATACATGAGTGTGCGCTGTCCAAGCTTCGGGTTGCGAATGAAACGAAAATCGTGATGTCCGGAAAGGTCTTCGCGGTCGCTCTCATACTCCCAGACTATCTCCCCATCCCAGCCGACGAGCTGATAGGTTCCGGGCGTCGAGCCGTCTCCGACAGTCTTGCTGCGGGCCAGCAGCCCGTCCTCCAGAAGCCGGGCATTCTCACGGATCTCCGGATCGCGCCAACTCGCGGGGATGGGCCAGGTGTGAATCACTTCCCCGTTCATGTCGATGAGATACGCGTTTCGCCCCAGCATGGGAGTGAAAATCGTATAGCCCTGGTACGCTCGCGCAGGATCGTGAAAGATGAGCTCGGTGGGGCCGTGGAAGGCCTCATAGGCCACGGACATACCGGCCATCAGGGCCAGCATCGCGCCGACGCAGCACACGGTCTTGCGGGTAGCTGCTCTCATGAAATCCCCCCTGAACGTGTTCTTCTGCGTCCGATTCTACCCTCTTGCCGGACGGCGATGGGAACAATGAACCCACCAGGACCGACCGCACCCCGGCTGTTGGTCAAGTGGGATAAGATTGCGCCTTTTCTGATCAACGCGCGAGAAATCATGAGCGACACCACATTGCGGCTCCTCCCAATCATGGCCGTGGCAGTCGTCGGAGGCTGCTTCACCGGCCCGTCGTTTGAAGCGGGCCCGGACCTGGCCGCAAACCCCAACCCCAGCGTTCCTCTGGCCGCCGTGGTTCGGTTTGAGGCCGACGAACCGGTGACCACGCGGATCGATGTGAGCGATGGCGTCAACGCCTGGACCCTGGATTATGACGACTCCCATGATCCGTCCCGGGGGCTCGGAGTGTTCGGCATGCGGCCGGACCGCGATCACGAGATTCTCGTGACTATCAGCAACGACGCCGGCGAGAAAACCTCGGCGGAGCCGCTCGGCTTTCGGACGCCACCCCTCCCCGAGCCAGGCGTCGAGTTCCCACCAGTGGCGACCACCGTGAGCCGGCCGGAAAGAATGGAGCCCGGCGTGACGCTCTTCAATCCGCGGCGCCGGCGCGTGGGCGTGGGTCAGGAGATCGCCAATTTCAATGCCGGATTCGGAATGCTGATGGTCCTTGACCAAGCCGGCGAAGTCACCTGGTACTACCGTGTCGACTCGCGCATCAGCGATTTCGAAAAGGTCGCCAACGGCAACCTGATCTTCGTCACCGCCGATTTCCGGATGATCGAGATCGACTGGCTGGGCAATACCGTCAACCAATGGTACGCGGCAAACCGTCCCGAAGGTCCCGCCGCCGGCATCCCCGTGGACACGCAGTCCTTTCACCATGAGATCGACGAACTGCCCAACGGCAACATCATCGTGCTCAGCTCCGAGTGGCAGGAAGTCGACAACTACTACACCGACGAGTACGACGAGAACGCCCCGCGCCGGCGGCAGAAGGTCATGGGAGACGTCATCGTCGAATTCGAACGCGATACGGGGAACGTCGTGTGGGAATGGCGCGCATTCGATCACATGGATCCGTTCCGTATCGGCTACGAAACCTTCTCCAACTACTGGATCCGCCGCGGCTTCCCGGACACCCTGGACTGGAGCCACGCCAACAACCTGCTGTACGACGAGTCCGACGACTCGATCATCATCAATTTCCGCTATCAGGCCGCCGCCATGAAAATCGACCGCGCAAGCCGGGAAATCAGGTGGATCTTCGGCGAGCCCAGCGGCTGGGGCGACCTGTCGGACAAGGTACTGCAGCCGGACGGCGAGTTCGACTGGCCCTACCACCAGCATTCGCCGAATCCCACACCCAACGGAACGCTGCTGATCTACAACAACGGCAACTACGAGGCGCGCCCGTTCAACCCGCCCTCGCCCGTCACGGAAACCTACTCCCGTGCCGTGGAGTACGAGATCGACGAGGAAAACATGCGGGTGCGCCAACTGTGGCAATCGGAGCAGGCGGGCCCGGACAGCGTCGTCAGCATCGCCATGGGCGACGTGGACTGGCTCCCCGAGACCGAGAACATCCTCGTGGCCTACGGCGCCATTCTCGACCGCGAAACCCTCGACCAGGTGGACTGGCGGGCGGATTCGCGTCTGCTGTTTAACCAGTGGACGCGCCTGCGGGAATACGTGCGCAGCGATCCGCCGGAGGTCGTCTACGAAGTGGTCCTCGATACGGGTACCGAAGACATGGGCTGGACACTGTTCGGGGCCGAGCGAATCGACCGCGTGGGTCCGTAATCGAACGACGTGCGCAAGTACTGTCCGCACGCGCCTGCGCATACCCTCACGGCATTCGCGGGTTAACATAGCGCCATGCGAGGCCCTCGCTCACACTACCTGCCCCGAACGCGCGCCGGCTGGACCACGACGGTGCTTCTGCTTGTCTGCATGGCCCTGTCGCAACCGCCGGTCGTGCATGGGTTGGTCAACCGGATCGAGCCCTGGATCCTCGGAACGCCCTTCCTTTTCGTATATCTGCTGGGCGTTTACGTCGCCACGATCGCCGTCCTGATCTGGACGATGATAAAGAAGGTCTGATGGAACCCTGGGTCGTAGCCACCAGCCTCATCTTTCTCTACCTGGTGGCAACCATCGTCATCGGCGTCGTCGCCAACCGGCGGCTCACGGTCGACATGGAGGACTTCCTCCTCTACGGCCGCCAGGCCGGGGTCATCGTCCTCTACCTTACGGTGGTGGCGACCTTCCACTCGGCGTTCGCCTTTCTCGGTTCGGGCGGCTTCTTTTACACCCACGGCATCGGCTTCTGGGTGGCGGGCACATGGACGGTTCTCGTCGGCGTCATCACCTACACGCTGGGAACGCGGATCTGGGCGCTGGGCAAACGGTTCGGCTACATCACGCCGGCGGACATGCTGGCGGATTTCTACGAGAGCGACGCGGTCCGGGTATTGACCGCCGTGGTCTCGGTGATCTTCACCATCCTCTATATCCAGGTTCAGTCCCAGGGGCTGGGTTACATCCTCTCGGTGGCGTCCGGCGGGCGGGTGTCGTTCGAAGTGGGGACGTTGATTCTCCTGATCGTTGCCGCGGCGTATCTCATCGCCGGCGGGTTGCGGGCCGTCTACTGGACCGACGTGATCCAGGGTGTGTGGATGTACGTGGCCGTATGGGTCGGCAGCCTGGTACTGGTCTACAAACTGTTCGGCGGTCCCGTTGAACTCTGGCAGCGTCTCGCCACCGAGCGGCCCGACCTCCTGACCCTGCCGGGGCCGGAAGGACTCTTCACGCCGGGCGTCTGGTTCGGCATGACCATCGCGCTGTCCTTCGGCATCGTGTTCCAGCCCCACATGATGATCCGCTTCTACACCGCCGCGTCGGCCAGGACGCTCAAGTGGCTGGGCGCCACGACGCCCATCTACCTGATGACGCTGTACATTCCCGCGGCGATGGTGGGTCTTGGCGGCGCATTGGTGCTGCCGGACCTGGAAATCCCGGATCGGGTTTTCCCGGAGCTTCTCTTCCAACACGCCCCCGCCTGGCTGACGGGACTGATACTGGCGGGTGCGACTGCCGCGGCCATGTCGACCCTGGACTCGATCCTGCATTCCAACATGACGGTGCTGACCCGCGACATCTACCAGCGATTCGTGGCTCAGGGACGAAGCCAGGCGCACTACGTGATGTTCGGCCGCGGCGTGGTGCTAATCCTTCTGGCGGTCGGCTATGTGCTCTCGGTATCGACCTTCGATTTCCTGGTGACTTTGATCACGCTCTCCGGCGCCGGTGCGCTGCAGCTCATGCCGGCGATCCTGGGCGTTTGCTATCCGGGCCGGCGGTGCACCACGCGCAACGGGGTCATTGCGGGAATCAGCGCGGGCCTGATCACGCTCTACGTCACCCGGGTGTTGGTCTTCCAGCCGCTGGGCATTCACGAGGCGATCTGGTCGCTGGCGGTGAACTTTGCCGTGACCGTCGTCGTGTCCCGCTTCTCGACACCACCCTCCGACCAGACCCGCACCCGAATCCACGGGGAGATCGAACGCTTCGTTTACGGCGACTGAGCCCGTACCTGTCCATCCCGTTTGCTGCAACGATTCGCAATGCTTCATTAGGAGAATCATGACGACCGGACCACGAACGAGAGCCCTGGCAGAACGGGCGGCGCAAGTCATGCCGGGCCGGCAAAGCAATTTTCGCGCCCTTGGGTGGACAACGCCCCTGTTCCTGGAGCGTGCGCAAGACCTCCACTATCGGGATGCGGACGGCAACCGGTACATCGACTTCGTCCTCGCCATGGGCACGGCCATCTGGGGCTACGGCGACGAAGGCTACAAGAACGCGATTCGGACCCAGCTCGATCGGCTGCCCGCCGTCAGTTCCGGTGCCGCGCAGTGCTCCCTGGAGGTGGATCTGGCTGAACGGATTGTCCAATACGTCCCCTGCGCGAAATGGGTGAGGTTCGGAATCTCCGGATCCGAAGCCGTACATCTGGCCGTACGTCTGTCCCGGGCATATACCGGCAGGCCTTACGTGCTGCGCTTCTTCGGTCACTACCACGGTTGGCTTGACGGGGTCTTCGGCGGCGTGCCCGGCGAGACGGACGGCGCCGAGCCACCCGTGGCCATCGCGAGCGACATGGATCCCTACCACTCGGAAGGATTGCCCGCCGGGGCGCTGAACAGCTCGCTGATGATTCCGTGGAACGACCTTGAGGCGGTTGAAGCGACCCTCGCCCGGCACGGCGACCGGATCGCTCTGGTGCTCATGGAGCCCATTCTGTGCAACTTCGGCTGCTGCCCGCCCAGGGAGGGCTATCTGGAGGGCGTTCGGGAGCTATGCACCCGCCATGGCGCGTTGCTCTGCTTCGACGAGGTCATTACCGGGTTTCGCGTGGCGCTGGGCGGGGCTCAGGCCGCGCTCGGAGTGACGCCGGATATCGCGACCTTCGGCAAGGCTCTGGCGGGCGGTTTCCCACTGAGCGCAGTGGCGGGACGGGCGGATATCCTCCAGTTGCTTCGCGATAACCGCGTGCTCGGTCCGGGAACGTTCAATTCCTTTCCACCTAGCCTCGCAGCCGCCATTCATACGATCGACGCGCTGGCAGAAAACGGCGGCGCCCGGTATCGCGTCGTGGAGACGCACCAGCGTCGACTCACGGAAGGCCTCGCCGCCATCTGCGCCGACCACCGCCGCGACTGCCTGCTGCAAGGCCCGACGGGCGTGCTGTACTTCGATTTCATCGACCGTGACGCAGCGTACAGCCCCGACGATCTCACCGGCAGGGACGCCGAAGGAATCGAGCGATTCCGGGCGTTATGGGCCGAGGAAGGCGCGCTCATGGCCGGCGGTGGCCGGATATTCATCTCCCCCAATCACACCGGGGACGATATCGAGCAGGCGCTTGCGGCGGCGGATCGCGCCATGGGGCGAATGCAGCACGGTTGACAGCAGCGAACCGGCAGACTCGGGATGGCCGAATGCGATGGCCTCGGTCATGGAGCCATCCTAGTCCAGGGGCGTCACTTGGGGGTCAGCCGGGCCGGAATGGATTGGATGGTACGGACCAAGCCTGGCGATCCCCAGTCCGGTTCCTCCACCTGCAGTTCGATGGACGCGAGGCGCTCGAGCAGGACGCGCAGGGCGATCTCGCCCTCCAGCATGGCCAGGTGACGGCCCTTGCAGACACGGGGGCCGCCGCCGAAGCCCAGCGTGCGCCGGTTCGGCCGCCGGATGTCGAAGCGGTCCGGATCCTCGAACACCCGGGGATCGCGGTTGGCCGCGCCCCACGCCATCAACAGATTGGTGCCGGCGGCGATTCGAACCCCTTCGTAATCGATATCTTCGTATGCCCCACGATGAAGGCCGATGAAGGGCGGCTCAAGCCGCACCGCTTCACGCCAGGCGTCGCGAACCAGGCTCGGGTCGTCCTGGATCAGAGCCCACTGGTTGGTGTCGCTCAGGCACGCATGGATGACGTTGGCGGTACCGCCTGCCGCAGAGTCGATGCCGTCGAAGGTTATCGCGGCCGCGGTGACCGCCACGTTCCTCGGCACATCGCTCCAGTCGCTGTCGGCGAGCACCGATTCGAAGAGATGCATGAAGGTTTCGCCAGGCGCGTCCCGCCCTGCCCGACGGCCTGCCTTCCCGCGGTGCGCCTCCCGACCACGACCCTCCTGGCCGTGCGCTTCATGAACGTGCGCCTCCAGATAATCCCGCATGGTTTGCGCGGCGCGGTTCGCCGCATCCACTTCCCCTGGCGTGTTCTCGAACTTCAACATGGGAAGGATGGCTGCGGAGCACTGGTCCAGGAGCGGTCCCGCCTCGGCCGGAAGCCCCAGAAACCGGGTCCAGAAGTCGCGGGCAATGACGCGGGCATAGTCCCGCCGCAGATCGACCACCCCGCCGCGTTCGAGCATGTCGTCCACGGCCCGTTCGGCGATGGCGGTGATCGTTTCGATCAGCGGTTGGTTTCGCGCGGGGCTCATGGGCCGATAGGTCGCGATCGCAATGGGCGTGTGAGAGGGCTCGTTCATGAAGAAGGGGCTGTAGCTGTCCATCCGCGCCAGGACGCCCTCGGCCCCGGCGCCTGCGCGGCGTTTCCGGCGGTGCTGCGCTTGCAGGGCGGGATGATGCATCAGGTCCGAAAGCGTCCGATGGGCCGTGGCAATCAGCCCGTCACCGGTGGACATGCGGAACAGGCCGGGCCCGGGCTGCGCGTGGGCGGCCCGGTAGGCGAACGCCGGATCCCGGGCGAATCGATCGTCGGCCAGTTCCGACAGTACCGGCAGGTCGTGCGCCATCTGAACGATCATGTCAGCAACCCAGGCCCTTGCTGTCTTTGTACAACAAAATCGGAGCCCATACTTCCCTAGGTTGACCGTTTTCCTCGCTTGAACGGGCTATAGTAGTACAATCCACGAAAGTGAAAAGGGATCCGATACCCAATCCCTCACCCGGCACAGGCACGAAGACTTGCTGCAAGACCTGCTGAATCCCGACCGGCCCGTCAACGTCAACAGCATCGGGCTGTTGTTGTCCCTCATGTTCCTGCACCTGGTGGGTCCTCAGGCGGTCGTCCTGCAACCGGCATTTGTTGACGGCATGGTCAGCCAACTGGGATTCAGCCCGGTGCAGGGAGGCTACGTGGCCGCCGCAGAGAATACCGGCAAGGCCGTGCAGAGCCTGTTGATGATGATTCTCGTCACCCGCGTCAACTGGCGATACCTGTTCTACGCGGCGCTCGGAGTGCTCTTGGTCGGCAACCTGCTTTGCACCATGGTGGACGACTATCAGACGTTTCGCGTAATACGGTTCTTCACGGGCGTCGCAAACGGCACCATCGTACCGCTGTGTTATGTGGTGGTCGGCCTGACCGCCGCTGCCGACCGGAATTTCGGTCTGCTGATCATATCTCTCATGGTCTATGCGGCCGTGATCTTCTTCGCCATCCCCACGATCTTCGCCTTGGCCGGTCTGGTCGGACTCCTGCTGGTATTCGCCACCTTCGCTGGACTTGCGGTTCCCGTGGTTCGAAACGTGCCTACACAGGGCGAGCAACAAACCGGCGCCGACGAGGGCGCACTCACCTTGCCCTGGAGCTTTCGCGGCATGGCGCTGGGCGCCATGTTCTTCTACTTCGTCTCCACGTTCGCAATCTGGACCTACATGTCTCTGATTGGCCGCGACGCCGAAATTCCCGCCCAGCAGGTGGCCAATGCCCTGACCCTGTCGCAGTTTTGCGGAATCGCCGGCGCCGGCATCGCCATCGTCCTGGGCAGCCGTTTCGGGCGGGCCTGGCCGCTGGCGATCACCCTCATCGGCTCCATCGTCTCCCTGGCGATCCTGGGCAGCTACCGCACGGCCATGGGGTTCACCGTGGCCGCATGCCTGTTCAACCTGCTGTGGAATACCACGCATCCCTACCTGCTTGGGGCCCACGCGAGCTTCGACCGAAGCGGCCGCCAGGTGACCTACGCGGTCGCGATGCAGATGATGGGGATCGCGGCGGGACCCGCGATCGCCGCTGCCATCCTGACCGGCGGTTCCTATGCCCAGATCATCACAATGTCCGCGGTGCTGCTCGTTGCGACCCTGATGCTGATCCAGCCGCCGGTGCTTAAGGAGTCCCTCCTTTCGCGTAAACGGGAGTTGGCCGCGCCGGCATAGGCGCTTCAGCCGATCATCACCGTTCGGGGAAACTGCGCGTAATTCTCCCAGCGGGTGGGTTTCTCGGGTATCTGGTCCGCCGTGGCCTGGACCTGGCCGTTGACGTCGGTGACTCGCGACACGATCGTGTGTTCGCCCGGTTCGGCGTCCTGCCAGGCGTATCGGAACAGTTTCCAGGAATATTGCGTGGACTCGGGGTCGATGGCCGCGGGCTGCCAGTCACCGTCATCGATACGGATCTCCACGGACCCCAGCGGCGTGCCGTCGTTGAGCACGAAACCCATGATTTCGTGCTCGCCCGCGTTGCGCGTGACGCGCACGATGGACGACTTGAGCCGCATCCGGGTCACGGAGCGTTCCTCCCAGCGCTCCACGCCGCCGATGTCACGGCGGCTCAGGGTGACGTAGTCCCGTGCCATGAAGCGGCCCATGTACCGGCGGTCCTGCACGTGGATCTGGGTCAACCATTTCACGTTTGAAATGCCATACCAGCCGGGTACGATCAGCCGCACCGGCGCCCCGTGGTAAAGGTTCAGCGGCTCGCCGTTCATCTCCCAGGCCAGCATCATTTCCGGACGAAGCGCATCGTCGCGATGCATGCTGCGGCCGAAGTTCTGCTCGACTCTCTCGTCCCGGATGCTTTCGGTACCGGCATCGGCCCCATAGAACACCACTTCAAGTCCCGGGTCCTGAATGCCCGCTTCCAGCAGCAACTCCCGCAGGCTGACGCCGCCCCAGCGCGCATTGCCTATCAGGCCGTGAAAAATCGCGGCACGATTGCCGCCGCACTCGAATCCGGCATCGACTTCGACCCTCTGCCGGGCCTGCAGATCCGCCAGCGTGAGTTCCATGGGTCGGTCCACCATGCCCGAGATTCGCAGCCGATAGTCTTCCACGGAGATCTCGGGCTGGTTGTAGTGTTGGACGATGTAAAAGTCGCCGACGGGCGTGTAGAAAGAATCGATGAAACGCGTGTCCTGGAAGTGGATCCCCCCGGGCACCACGGGGGGCGCCGCGAACGATTCGGGCACGTCGGTGAACGGGACGATTTCCTCTCCCTGGGCCAGGGCGAGCTTCGACCAGAACGGCATGCCGGCCGTGGCGGCCAATCCGCCCAGTGCCATGCCGCCCCTGAGAACGTCGCGTCGACGCGTCTGGGCGCCTTGTGGGCGTTGTTCAACTTCATGACCGCGCTCTTTCAGCTTCCGTGACATGGCCGCTCCCGTGTTACTGATCAACGTACATCGTGACTCCAGTCAGCAAGCATTGTATACGTAGCGCCGGACCAGGGTGGAGCCGGCCGCCAACCCGTCCAGGCCCCATGAGGGTGCGCCTTTTTTCGTGTTAATCTCGGGGTTGAAAGGGGCATGCACGCGGCCCCTTGTGCCTGTGCCTTGCAAGAAGGGGAAAATGACATGGCTTATACGCTGATTGGCAGGGATTTCGTGCCGCCGGATGTGCGCGGCAAGGTCACCGGGCAAGCCAAGTACGCAGAGGACTTTCGTGCCGAGGGGATGCTGTTCTGCAAGCTGCTGACCAGCCCCATGCCCCACGCCCGTGTGCGCAACATCGACGCCTCCGCCGCGCTGGCCCTTGCAGGCGTACATGCCGTGCTGACCGCCGACGACATACCGGCCGCGCAAGCGCCTCGTTCTCCGGCCACGCCCATCCTCACGAATGAGCCCTGCTACGTGGGCGAACCCATTCTGGCGGTGGCCGCCGTCGACGAAACCACCGCCCAGGACGCCATCGACCTGATCGAACTGCACCTGGAACCCCTGCCCTTCACCTTCGATCCCCTTGAGAGCCTGTACCCCGGCGGACCCGATGCCCGCAGCGACGGCAACGTGGCGGGCCGGAGCATCCCGGTACAGACGGTCAAGTGGACCGCCGCGGACTTTGCGGCCGTCGGCGAGGGCCAGCTTCCCATGGGCCAGCCAATCACGGAATGGGCCTATGGCGATGTCGACGGGGGATTTGAGGACGCCGCCGTGGTGATCGACGAAAGTTTCGTCACTGCCGGCCTCTCCCACCACTGCATGGAACCGCGCAGTTGCATGGCCTACTGGGAAAACGGCAAGTGCGTGCTTTACGGCTCGTCCCAGAGCCAGACCGCCATGGTCCCGGGACTCTGCCAGCTCCTGGGCGTGGAGCAGGAAGACCTTGTCTACGTGGCGGAAACCTGCGGCGGCGGCTTCGGCTCCAAGGGCGGACCGTACCCGATCATGGCCGTGCCTGCGCTGCTGAGCCAGCGGACCGGCCATCCCGTCATGCTGCGGATCACCCGCGCCGAAGAATACGGGCTTGGCACCGCCCGGGCCGGCTTCCAGGGCCGGTTGCGCATGGGTTTGAGAGAGGATGGCCGCATTCTCGCGCTGGATCTCTCCATCGTTCACGAGAACGGCCCCCACACCGGCTGGAGCGACAACGACTCGGCCGCGGACTCGGTTTCGATCCTTTATCAGCCGATGGCCATGCGCTACCGCGGCATTCCGGTGGAAACCAATACGCCGCCCCGGGGACCCCAGCGCGGCCCCGGGCAGAACCAGATCGCAGAAGCCGTCGAGCCGATCCTCGACAAGGCTGCGCGAGAGCTGGGTATCGACCAGTTGTCGATACGGCGCATCAATTCCGCCGACAACGACGCCAGGATCGGCGGCCGCCAGGGCCCCGTCACCAGCGCGTATCAGGATGAAACGCTGGTGCAGGGCGCCGAACTCTTCAACTGGGAGGAGAAAGTGGCCCGCAGCGGCCAGCGCAACGGTTCAAAGGTCATTGGCATCGGTATCGGCCAGTGCTACCACTCGGCGGGACGCAACAGCTACGACGGCCTGGTGCGAATCACCCCCGACGGCGTGCTGCACATCCATACCGGCTGCGGCAACCTCGGGACCTATTCGCATACCGCCACGTCCCGGGTTGCGGCCGAAGTGCTCAAGCAGGACTGGGACAATTGCGTTGTCGAACGGGGCGACAGCCGCCGGCACCTGCCCTGGGCGCCGACCCAGACCGGCAGCAACACGTCCTTCACCTGCACCCGCACCAACTACGTGGCCGCCGTGGACGCCGTGGAGAAGCTCAGGGAAATCGCAGCCATGGACCTGGGCGGCGCTCCGGAGGACTACGACATCGGCGATGAAACAGTCTTCGCCACCGACGACCCATCACGATCCATGACCTACGCCGCCGCCGCACAGCGCGCCATCGAGCTGGGCGGGCGTTACTCCGGCGAGGAGGCTCCCCAAGACATCCACGACGTCACGCGCATGGCCGTGGCCGGCGTCGCGGGCACGGGCCTGGTGGGGGTCGCGAAGGACAACCTGCGCCATGAAGGCGTGGTGCCGGCCATCGCCAGCGGGTTCATCGAGATCGAGTTGGACCTGGACACCGGCAAGTTCGAAGTCCTCGACTACGTGAGCGTTGCCGACTGCGGCACGGTGCTGCATCCCCAGGGCCTGTCGAACCAGGTCAAGGGCGGCGCGGTCATGGGTCTCGGCATGGCCTGTACCGAGCGCCACGTCTACGATTCGCAGAACGGCCTGCCGGCCAACATCGGTTTCCACCAGGTCAAACCCATGTCCTACCTGGATGTGCCGTCCACCATGCAGTGGGCGGCCGTGGATATCGCCGATCCACAGAATCCCGTGGGCGCAAAGGGCGTCGGCGAGCCTATTCAGGGCTGCGCGTCGGCCGCCGTGCTGTGCGCGATCTCCGATGCGTTGGGCGGCTACGACTTCAACCGTGCACCGGTCAGCCCGGACATGGTGGTCAATGCCGGCGCCGGACAGCCACAGTCCCATGGGCCGTTGCAGGTGAATACCGTCTGAGCGCGCAACTGCAAATCCTGAATCACCCACAATCGGAGTCCGACACATCATGGAAGCGACCGTTCGCGCGCTGCTCGCAGCGCTGATCTTCAGTGCACCGGGATTCACCGTTGCACACCACTCGCCCTTCATCTACTTCGATCCGTCCCAGACCGTCGAAGCCGAAGGCGAGGTTACGGCCGTGAACTGGCGAAATCCCCATGCAACCTTCGAATTGACGGCCGACGGCGTCTCATGGGAGGTCGAGGCCAACTCGGTGAGCATCCTGCGACGCATGGATCTCGATGCCGACTCGGTACAGGTGGGCGATGTCGTCACCGTAGCCGGTTGGCCGCCCAAGGACGGTGGGACAAAGATTTTCCTGACCAACATGCTGATCGAAGGTCGGTCCGAAGTCATTCTGTGGCCGGGTTCTCCGCCCAGATGGCAACCCGGGGATACGGCAGGATCGTCTGCCGTCTGGCTGGCCTCGGAATCGGACTTCACCGACGAGGCTGCGCCCGAGGATATCTTTCACGTCTGGAGCACGTCGCTGGCAGGGGGGCCGGATGCCATGGTTTTCGAAGGCGCCGTGTTTCCACTGACCGAATCCGCCCAGGCGGCACGAGCCGGCTACGACCTGTACACCAACCCCATCATCGGTACCTGCACGGCCAAGGGCATGCCCACCATCATGGAGCAGCCCTATCCCATGGAATTCGTTCAGGGAGACGGGGTCATCCAGATCAGGCTCGAAGAGGGCGATACGGTTCGGGAGATCCGCATGGATGCCGAGCTTGCGGGGTTGGAACCCTCTCTGCTCGGCACTTCGGTGGGTCGCTGGGAAGGAGATACCCTGGTTGTCGAAACCACAGGCAGTACGTGGCCCTATACCGACATGACCGGAGTGCCGAACTCCGTGGAGAGCGTATTCGTCGAGCGGTTCACACCGAGCAACGACGGCAGACGGCTGGACTATGAGATGACGGCGATCAACCCGGAGATCTTCACCGAACCCGTCACTTTCAACAAGTTCTGGTTGTGGATCCCAGGCGCAACGGTGGAGCCCTACGAGTGTCTCGCGGAAGCGTCTCCTTGATCGTGCCCTTGTTCCGCCCGTAGACTGACTGAACCAAACCCAACGGACGTGTCACCATGTTCAACTCCCCCACAACTCGCGTAGCACTCACGGCGCTGATCGCATCCGTGGTAACAGCGCCGGCAATCGCACAGAATTTTCTCACCGACATACCGGCAGGCAGTCGGGGAATGGTCAGCGGCCCGGAAATCGGCGAGCGCATTCCCGATTTTTCAGCCTACGACCAGAACGGCAACCTGGTCAGCCTGGGCGACGTGATGGGACCGAACGGCGCCATGGTGGTATTTCACCGTTCGGCCGACTGGTGACCCTTCTGCAAGACCCAGCTCGTGCAGTTGGAATAATCATTGGACGAATACACCGAAGCAGGCCTTGGCGTGGTTGCAATCAGTTACGACACGGTAGAGATACTCAGGAGTTTCTCGGATCGAATGGGCGGTTTCCGGTATTCGACGCTCGCTGACCCGGACTCCGAGATCATCGAAACCTACGGAATCCGCAATCCCAATCCGGAGCCCGGTAGCCGCACCGACGGCATGGCCTTTCCCGGTACCTATATCGTCGACACCGACGGTATCGTGCAGGAGAAGTGGTTCGAGGACAGCCACCGTATCCGGCCCACGGCGCAGACCGTTCTGATGAAGACGTTCGGAGCCGACGGCGGGCGGCGCACCGAGGTGCAGATGCCGCAGTTCGACTTCGCTGCCTACGCCTCGCAGGACGAGATTCGCCCGGGCAATACCGTCCTGGTGGCGGCGGACATCGTTCTTCCCGAGCGCATGCATCTGTACGCGCCCGGATCGGACTACGTCGCGGCGGACCTCAACATCGTGGAAACCGAGCACGTGCTGCAAGGCGCCCTGGAGCTCCCGGAACACGAAATCCTCTACCTTGAGCCCATCGACGAAAGCGTCCCGGTCTACTACGGAACCGCTCGGCTGACGCGTGAACTGTCGCTGTCGCCGGCGTACCGGGAAGAGTCCGTGGCCGTGGACGTGGTGCTCAGCTACCAGACGTGCGACGACGAAATCTGCTATCCGCCGGACGATTTCCAATTCACGATGCACTTCGACGTACTGCCGAATGACCGGCAGCGGGCGCCGGAGGACATCCGCCACGAGGGCTGAAGATACTGCTGCCCCCCGTCATCAAGGACCTGGTCCTGCTGGGGGGCGGCCACAGCCACATCGCCGTTCTGAAGTCCTTCGGGATGCGGCCGATCCCGGGGGTGCGGCTCACGCTGATCAGCCGGGACATCGAGACCGCCTACTCCGGCATGCTGCCGGGACTCATAGCCGGTCACTATGCGTTTGACCGGGCCCATATCGACCTGGTGCCCCTGGCCAGGTTTGCCGGTGCGCGTTTCTTCCACGACGAAGTCACCGCAATCGATCCCGTGGCGCAGACCGTGTCCCTGGCGAAACGGCCGCCGGTCAGCTACGACGTTCTTTCCATCAATACCGGCTCAACGCCGTCCATCAACGAAGTCACCGGTGCCGGCGACCACGTGGTGCCGGTCAAGCCCATCAATCGCTTCCTGGGGCATTGGGAGAGGCTCCGGCAACGCATTGGCGAGTATGGCGCCGGGGCGCGGATCGGCGTGGTGGGCGGCGGCACCGGAGGGGTCGAACTGTGCCTGGCCGTCCATCACGCGCTGACCACGCAGCCGAATCCGCCCAGGGGTCTTTCGCTGGAACTGCTTACCGCGGACGGGGAAATTCTTCAGGAACATCCGAAAAGCGTGGTCAGGCGGTTCAGGCGGATTCTCGCGGAGCGCGGCATTGAGGTGCACACCGGCTCGCGGGTGACGCAGGTCATGCCGAACACGCTGATCGATTCCGCCGGGCGCGAGTTTCGGTACCACGAGATTCTCTGGGTTACCCAGGCCGGCGCACCCCCGTGGCTGGCAAGCGCGGGAATCCAGGTCGACGACCAGGGATTCATGCGGATCAACGACCAGTTGCAGTCTCAATCCCACGCAAACATCTTCGGTGCCGGCGACGTGGCGACCATGGCGAACCACCCTCGCCCCAAGGCAGGTGTTTTCGCTGTTCGCCAGGGACGGCCGCTGACCCGGAACCTGCGCCGCTACCTGTTGAGGCGGTCCCTGACCCGGTATCGCCCGCAGCGGCGGTTCCTGAAGCTGGTCAGTACAGGGGATCGCCATGCAGTGGCCTCGCGCGGCCCCTGGTCCGCCGAGGGCCGTTGGGTGTGGCGGTGGAAGGACTGGATCGACTCTCGCTTCATGGACAAGTACCAGGATCTCCCGGAAATGGAGCCCGGCGAAGAGAACGCCGAGATCCCCGCGCCGCTGCTTCGGGATTCCGCGCTCGAGGAGAGCGCCAGCGAGGCCATGCGTTGCGGAGGCTGCGGTGCGAAAGTCAGCGCCGATGTGCTGGCTGCTGCCCTGGCGGATATCGGTACCGTATCCCGTGACGACGTGATCGTGGGGCTGGATGCACCGGACGACGCGGCGATGATCTCCGTTCCGGCCAACAGGCTCTCGGTGCTCTCGGTGGACGGGTTCCGGCCGATGATCGACGATCCCTGGTTATTCGGGCGCATCACCGCCAACCACTGCCTGGGCGATGTCTACGCCATGGGCGCGGAACCGCAGGCGGCCATGACCATGGCAACGCTTCCGGTCTGGCCGGAGGACAAACTTCAGGACGAACTCAGGCAGATGCTGCTCGGCGCGCTGCATGTCTTCGATCAGGAGGGCGTCGCACTGGTGGGGGGCCATACAGGCGAAGGCGCCGAACTGACCCTGGGATTCACCGTCACCGGACTGATCGAACCCGACCGGGCGCTTCGCAAGTCGGCATTCAGGGCGGGCGACCACCTCGTGCTGACCAAGCCTGTGGGTACCGGAACGCTGCTTGCAGCCGATATGCGCGCCAGGGCCCGGGGCCGATGGCTGCAGGCGGCAATCGAGTCCATGCTCCTTTCGTGCAGAACCGCCGGCCAGGCACTCGCTAGGCACGGCGCCCATGCCTGCACCGACATCACGGGTTTCGGATTGGCCGGCCACCTCCTGGAGATGCTCGGCGACACGACCCTGGCCGCGCTGATCGATCTGGACGCGCTGCCCGTTCTCCCGGGCGCACTGGAAACCGTCGAGTCAGGCATTCTTTCGACGCTTCAGCCGAAAAACGAGCGCTTCGCAGCCCGGGTAGACGCCACCGACAGTCAACGTGCGCGCGGCGAATATGCCCTGCTATTCGATCCCCAAACCGCCGGCGGCCTGCTTGCGGGCGTACCCCGCGAAAACATCCAGGCGTGCCTCACCGAGTTGACGGCGCTGGGCTATCCCGACACGGCCGTCATCGGCGAGATTGTGGACGCAGCAGGCTGGGACAGACGGATTCGCCTCAGAACTCGTACCTGATTCCCACCGTTGCACCGAACCCCCCGATATCTCGGAGATCCTGGATTCCGGTGAAGGGCGTTACACCGTCCGCTTGGACCGGCCTGTGACTGCGTATCGTGTCCCAGACGTCTTCGTCGCTCGCATCGTCGATGCCGCTCCATCGCAGTGTCAGGAAGATGGACGCGCTCTCGGACAGACCACGCTCCACACCTGCCATCAATTGGTAGCCGAAGACCTCGTCGCTGACCTGGGTATCGATCACGCTGGACGATCCCGCGGCCGCCACCTGCCAGTCCTGTGGCTGAGCGGGGTCACCGCCCACTGCCTCCACGTAACCATCCGCGAGCGTGCGTCGCAGAAAGGAGGCGCGGTAGTGGGATTGCACCTGTGCGAGCCCGGCGCCGACTCCGACAAACGGCGACCACGCCGAGCCGATACCGAAATCGTAGAACACGTTCAGAAAGAGCTGATTCGAGCTGAAGTCGGAGACCCGGTGATAGGGTGGATCGTCCGGGCTCCACTCGGTCGCCTTGCCCTGCAACGCAGGGTTGTCGACGGCGCCGGCCAACCGGACGGTCTCTCCCCGGTGCGCCCGGCTCAACCACTCCGCTTCAACGCGAAGCGCATCCCAGGCGTATCCGAGACTCGCCGAGCCCGCGAACGCGCCGCCCAGGTCGAACGAATCACTGAGCAACGCCCGCACCGTATTGTCCGTGCAAGCGGCATCCGTTGACGCCATGGTCGGGTCGGTGTAGAGCAAGCGGTCGCAGCGCGTCGGGTGGTTGATGCCGCTCGTACTGGCGCCGATTTCGTCAGTCGCATAACTGAGCCCGAAGGTGAGGTAGGGCTCCGCATTCGCGGCAGAACCAAAAAGACCTGCCGCAATTGCGGCGGCGAGCAAGATTCGAAGCATTGATTCCATTTCGAGCCTCTTGAATTCCCTGGCTACTGCGTTGGACAACCAATCTGGTCGGCGCGTTTCGCGGCGCCCAATAACGATTTCTTATGCGCCCCATAAGCCGGGCCGCCGCGAGACAAAGCTCTGGGCCGTTTCAGGCTGCGCGCGCCGCCTTCACGGTGTCCCACGCTGCCTTGATCTGCTGAGTGCGTTCCGTTGCCGCTTGCATCATTTCCTCCGGCAATCCCCTGGCCGCAAGCTTGTCCGGGTGGTGCCGGCTCATGAGCCGCCGATACGCGCGCTTGACCTCGTCGTCCGGCGCGTCGGGCGACACTCCAAGCGTCTCGTATGCGTCGTCGAGGGTTGGCCCGTCCGTGCTCGATCGCACGCCGGAATTCATCATGCGCTCAAGCTGAATAAAGTCCGCTTCGGAGAGCCCCAGGCGCCTCGCGATGCGGCGCAGCAACCGCCGCTCATCAGGATGGATCTCGCCGTCCGCCCAGGCGGCCTGGAACTGGATCTCCAGGAACATCCGGCGAATGTTTGTCCCGCGCAGACACTCGGAGCGCAGTTGATCAATGACGTCGTCCAACGGGAAACCGTGCGACTTGCCCTTGTCGAAAAGCGCCCGGGCCGCCTGGCGCTGCTCCCCGCGCAGCCCCAACTGGTCCATTACCCGGTTGGCGAGACGAATCTCCTCCGGCGAAACGCGCCCGTCCGCCTTCGCCACGTGTCCCATGACGCCGAACGTGGCCGCGAAGAATGCCAGTTGGGCGCGCTCACGCCCGTATCCGGGCGGCGGACCGGCCCGATAGCGCCGCCTTGCGCCACCGAGTGAACTCCCGATGCTCGCGCCGATGAACGCGCCGATCGGTCCACCGATCATGAAACCGAACGCCCCGCCCAGCAGCGTGGACCACCAACTCATGATTGCTCCCTTCCCGTCTGGATGGGCAAGGTTAGACGAAGCGGGCGGTGGTGACGAGCCCTGCTTGATCCGGGCACCGGTGCCGCCACATGCGGCTGAAGCAGCAGCGTACCGCTTTTCGACTAACCGCTATAATCGACGCGTGACCAATTACAGGCGAATTTCGGTTGTCTTGCTTTGCGCGTTGCAGTGCTGGGCGAGCTCCGCTCTCGCCCAGAATCAAGGGATCGGCGGATTTGCGCAAGCGTTCGAGGCTGGCCCTGATCAAGACGGAACGTATCCGCACTATCGCATAGAAGTTCTTGCCTTTGCCTACAACGGTTTCGACGCCAACGAAGAAATTTTTCCCGACGAATCCTTTGAGATTGTGCTGGACACACGCCCACCGAAGCACTTGATCACGCCGGCACCGCGTGACTCCGAACTCCTGGCGCCGCTTGTACTTGCGGACGCAGGCCAGGTGGTAGTCGTGGATGAATCGAGCAGTTCCATAATGGTCGCGGCACCGCCCGATTCACCGGATCCCGTGCCTCCCTTGGTGGTAGCGCCGGATGCAACCCAGCCCACCGCAGAGGAAGTTGGCGGGTCTGAAGACAACATGCCAGGCAACGGGGCAATTGAACCGGCGGGCGAACAAGACGTTGACATGAACAGCAACCTGGACAGCGTTACGGACGCGGAACCAGCGCCGAGTGACGGACCGCTGGGCCCGGCGGACGACGGGACCCTGTTTGCTCTCCTGTACGAGTCGATGACCGCAGGCGAAGTAGCTTTGCCTGGCAACGAGCAGTACCCCCTTCGCACCGCGTATGTCCAGCGGCTCATCGCGTCGCTTCAGACTCTGGAAGATCAGTCGAGGGTGCCGCTCGTTTTCGATCCGATTCCCGAGAACCCACCGCTGCCTGGCCTGGATGCGGGTGATTCCAACCCACTGGGCGACAACGCGATCAGCCCCGGCACAATCGATGCGGACAGCCCTGAGCCCGCGAGTTCAATACCGCGCCCGACGTTTCGGATCCTGCGCTCGGACGAGCTTGAATTGCGCGCCGCCTTGCTGCGACTGCAGAGAGACGCCGATTACACGCCGCTGGCCCACGGCGGCTGGATTCAGCCAGCCTACCCTCCCGATCTGGCGATCCCCGTCGACATTTCGCTGCTTGGCACGGTAAATCCGGTGGGCACGGTGCAACTGCATCTCAGCAGATTTCTGCACGTGACCGTCGACCTTGTGTACCGCGCACCTCCCGTGCCGCCGCCCCTGCAGGCGGCTCCAATCACGGACGGCGTCCTCGGTGAATTGAATCTGCCGCTGCGGTATGCGCTGCGCACCCAGCGCCGGGTTCGCAGCGCTGAGGTGAACTACCTCGACCACCCTGCCATCGGGCTGCTGGTTATCGTCAGGCCGCAACCGGTGGAGCCGGACGACGCCGACGACCCGCTGAGTCCGCCGCGTGGTCCCGCCGCCTAGTAGAAGAGGTTGCGGACGGGTGCCGGCGACACTCGTGCGCATACGGCAAATCTCGGCCTGGCAGTTTTCGCTCCGGCGGGCGGAGCGAAACTGCTAGCCGATCGCCGGAACCAGCCGCTCAAGTACCGCCGCAAGCCGCTTCAGCCCTTCGGCGGTATACCGCTCGAGCTGGGCGTGGATCGACGAGTCCCCCGGCCCCCGCCCCGCCGCGTGGTTGACGCCCAGCGCGCAGACTGCATAGCGCATGTCCAGTTCGCGGGCGAGCGACGCTTCCGGCATGGCCGTCATGCCGACCATGGTGCAACCGTCGCGCTCAAGACGATCCACCTCCGCCGCACTTTCCAGCCGCGGGCCCTGTGTCACCCCGCAAACGCCCGAACGGATACTGCAGCCCGTCCCCAGGGCAGCAGCGGCGATCTGTCCGCGCAACTCGGCATCGAATGGCTCGGTGAAGTCAACATGGGCGATTTCATCCTGGCTGCCGTCTGAATAGCTGTGCTCGCGCCCCCAGGTGTAATCGATGACCTGATCCGGAACCGCCAGTTCGCCGGGCGGGAAATCCGCGGCTATGGTGCCGACGGTGTTCAGGGCGATACACCGCTGCACGCCGTGCTGCTGCAGGAACCAGAGATTGGCCCGGTAGTTGACCAGATGCGGCGGAATCAAGTGCCGCTCGCCGTGCCGGGCAAGGCAGGCGATCCGGCGATCCGCGAATTCAACCCACAAGACAGGACTGGACGGCACCCCGTAAGGCGTCTTGCCCGGGCTTCTGGCCTTGACGTCCAGCGGCAGTCCGTCATGGACGCTGCCGAGGATGAGACCCAGCGTGCCGGACGCCATGCCCTACCCGCCTTCTTCCCGGGGCGCCTCTGTATCGACCGCGTATATCCCGGTCAGGCCGCGCCAGTAGCCCTTGTAGTCCATTCCGCACCCGAACACGTACACATCCTCGACCTCCAGTCCCGCGAAATCCACATCCACGTGAACCGGAGGCTGGTCAAGACGCTTGATGACGAGCACCGCCACATACACGTTCCCGGCCCCGGCACGTCGCAGCCGCTCGCAGATCGCACCCAGCGTCTCGCCGTGGTCGATGATATCGTCAACCACGAGAACCGTGCGTCCCGAAAGGTCCCGCTCGGGCCAGGCGCGCCAGCTCAACTCACCGCCCACCAGATCCCCGTCATAGCGGGTGACATGCACGAAATCGAGTTCGTGGGGAAAGTTCAACCGTTGGCACAGTTCTACGGCGGTGAACGCACCGCCGTTCATGACCGACAGTACCAGCGGATTTTCGTGCGCCAGCGCCTCCGTTGCGGCTGCCGCCATTCGATCCAGGGCCAGGCTGACCTGGGCCGGCGCCACCAGTTGTCGCGCCGTTTCGCGAATCTGGATCGCTTCGGCCAGTGTGCTGTCGCGTGCGGCGTTCATATCCATATGTCCGGAGTTACGTCCGGATATCCCTTCCAAGTCATATTGCCACGGACTTCACCGACTCCTGCACTGGCCCTTCGGAAACCAACGCGATTATAGACAGAACCGCACTGTAGCCGGGTCATGCACTTGCCGAAACACCACAATTTGCCGCAAGATACGCCAACACCCGTGACGACAGCGAAAAACCATGAAAAAGCGAATGAACGGTGTTGTCTTCATGTCACTGGCCTTCTGCTCGGCGGCGCTGACGTGGTCCGATTTGCGCGCCCAGGCGCATGTGGAATCGAGCGACTGGGCGGCCGAGAAACAGGCGAACATCGAACTTGGGAAACGTTACTCCTCGGCCTGGGAACTCTATCTGGCATTCAAGGCCGACGCCGGTGATCGCGCCATGGCTCCGCCACAAGAGGTTCCGGACTGGAGCGGAATCTGGGAGCGTCAGGGGAGGCCAATGTCGTACGATACCGACCGGGTAGGAAACCGGATTACGGCGAAACTCAAGGGCGAATACCTGCAGATGATGCAGGAACAGATCGACAACGCCGAGCAAGGGCTCATCTGGGATCCACACTCCGGTTGCGGCATGCCGCGAGGCTATCCCGGCATGCTGAAGAACGGCCGTCCCCACGAGTTCGCCGTCACGCCAAATCAGACCTGGCACCTTGGGCAGGCGAGAAACGAGGTGCGCCGGATTTACACCGACGGCCGCGGGCACACGCCGGCGGACTGGGCGTACGAGACCCCGCACGGGGACTCCATCGGTTTCTGGGACGGCGATACGCTGGTGGCGCACACCATGTACACAAACGGCGGCTGGATCGGGCGCGTAATGCCCTACTTCAGCACGCAACTCGACGGTGTCGACGTGTGGCGGATGATCGATCATGAGACGATCCAGGCCGACGTGTGGGTTTACGATCCCGAAGCACTCGAAGAGCCCTGGTATACACGCCAGATCTACAAGCTGATTGAGCAGGAGGAAGGCTCACCCCTGCGGCTCGAATACTGGTGGAACTGCCACAGCCAGAACAATCTCGTCGTGCCCACTGGTGATGGTGGCACGACATTCCTGGATTTCGACTTTACCGATTTGGACGATCAACCGACTCAGGGAGCTGGACAATGAAACTCATGAAAAGACGACTTGCCGGAAGCATGCCGCTAACAGCGGGCACACTGCTGGCAGCGGCCGGCACGCTGCTTGCCATCCCGGTCAGCGCGCATCACTCCGGTGAAATGTTCGAACGCGAAATGACTGTCACCCTGACCGGAACGGTGAAGGAGTTTCAATACATCAATCCACACTCCTGGCTGATCGTCGACATCGACAACGAGGACGGCACGACCACGACCTGGGGATTCGAGGCGGAAGGTCCGCAAGACCTGATGCACGGTGGAGTGCGCAAGAGCGATCTGCCGCCGGGCGCGAGAATCACGGTCACGGCCCGCCCCATGCGCGACGGCCGCCCGGCAGGCGCGTGGAGCGAGATCGTCAAGGACGACGGCACGCTCCTGAACTGGCGAACGCCGGGGGCCGACTAGGGCGCCGCGGCAGGACCAGGATCTGACGCCGCCATCCCGGGCAGCGTCAACTGACATCTGGGGCATGACGCCACCATCCCGGGCAGCGTTAACAGAGCCTGGGGCCCGACGCCACCATCCCTGACGGCGTCAACAGGCCCTGACAGGGCTCTTGCTCAGTTGAGGTGATACCCGAAACTCACCCCGATCATGCGCGGTGGCCCAACTTCCCAGCGGTGATAGCCGACGCCGGCGCCGCCGCCGCCGATGGAGCCGTCCGGCAATATGCGATGGCCCGCCATGTCCGTGGCGCCTCTCACGACCTCGTCGTCCATGCAGTTCGTGCACGATACGGTCACGTGCCAGTTACCGTCAGGTGCCCAGTACTCGCCCCGCAGCGTGAGCAACGTGTAGGCGGCGATGAGCGCCTGGTGGTTGGAAGAGCTGCCGTTGTAGAACTCGTCCGTAAATGCGGCATTTCCGGACAACACCAACTCCCCGCCGTTGTCCAGGTTCGATGTATGGCGCAGTCCCAGCGTGGCACTGATATCCGGCATGCGTTCGCGGGGCGTCTCGTTGAATACGCCGCCGGTCGCCGACGGATCGATGCCGGAATACATGGAATCCAGCGTGCCGACCGACGAAGTGAGCCTCAGATTGTCCGTGACCGCGTACATCAGATCGAACTCGATGCCGTTGATGTCGAGCTGACTGGCGTTGGTCGTGAAGGGCGGATTCTGGAAAAACCTGTCCTGGGAGCGAATGTGCCGGTCAGTGAACCGGCTGTCGAAGATGGCCGCGTTGAACCGCAGGCGCCGGTCGAGCCATTCCGAACGCAGCCCCAGCTCGTAACCTGTCACGTACTCGGGGTTATAGGGGATCAGGCCGAATCGGGCCTGTATTTCATCGCCGGTGCCCGGAACACCATCGCGGCCCTCCAGCACTGCGGCCGAACGGGTATCGTCATTGATGAAGTCGGCAAACCCGCCCGCCTTGTAGGCGGTGCTCCATGAGAGATAGGTGAATATGTCGTCGTTCCACTGATAGTCGATCACGAATCGGTAATCGTCCGACGTCCATGAGTTGTCGCGGAATACCGTGGCATCGTTCGTCGCCGGATCCGCGGATATGACCAGCGGATTCGTGCCGAACTGCGCCGCCACTCTCGCACTGTTCAGAATCACCGCTCCGGCGCCCTTTTCGTCTTCCGTGGAACGATATCCCAGGGTCACATTCATCCTCTCGGTGACATGGAATACGACTTGACCGAACAAACCGGTCGCGGCACTGTCGATGAATTCCGTCACTTCACTGTCGTCCGTCGCGCACGAATCAAGATCGATGTTCATGCCCATGGGGCTGCAGTCATAGCTCATTGCAAAGTTGTAGCTTGACGCCTCCTCTTCGAACCAGTAATAGCCCCCTGTCCAGCTTATCCGCTCGTGTTCGCCGGAAAAACGAAGCTCGATACTTTCGGAGTTCCAGGTCTCATCGGTGATGTTGGAGAGAATTGGCAATGGGGTCATGTCACTGTCGTAGGTGTCGTCCTGGGCGCCGTCGATGGTGCCGCCCACCGCCGTGAACGTTATGCTGTCGGACAATCCCCAGTTCAACTCGAACGTCGTGAATTCATTTGACGAGCCCCGCGAATCCAAATCCCCGCCCACGTAGTTGTAGAAGCCGGGCGCGGTGGCATATTCGTCACTGTAGTAAGTCGACGGGTCGTTGGGATTGAAACCCGGGGTCACACAGGGCCCGGTCAGCGTGCCCATGCCCCCGGCCCAGTAACACCCGAACGTCGGCTCTTCGTAGATCAACAGTGCCCTCTGAATCATTCGGCCGTCCGGGTGCACCATCAAGGGTTCGCGGATTTCGGGAGTGCCCATGCCGTCCGCGAGGATGCTGGGATCGAACTCGTCCACCCCCACGTAAATGCCCGTGCGACCATTGTCCGAACTGTCGTCCACCGAATACGCAACGGTCAGGTCGAAATCATCCGAAGGCGCGAACCGGAATTGACCGCGCGCGACGGTCGTATCCAAATTTCCCTTTGTCTGGCCGTTTTCCCCGAAGATATAGCCGTCCCGCGACAAACTCGCACCGGTGAACCGGAAAGCCGCCGCGTCGCTCAGTGGCACGTTGACATGGCCCTTGATATCAAAGCGACTGTATTCTCCGCCGGTCAGTTCCACGTCGGCGTTGAACTCCTGCTCCGGTTTCTGCGAGATGTAGCGAATCGCACCGCCGGTATTGTTGCGGCCGAACAGCGTGCCCTGGGGCCCGCGCAGCACCTCCACCCGTTCGACGTCCATAACGCGCAATATGGCGCCCGCGTTGCGCGGATAGTACATCTCGTCGATATAGAGCCCGACGCCGCGGTCGAAGAACGTGGTGTTACGAAATTGTCCGGCGCCGCGGATGGAGAACGTGGCGACAGAATCGCCGGAGCCGAACGCAGTACCTACACTGACGTTCGGAATGAAATTGGCGATGTCTTCGGCGTTCTGGAGGCCGAGTCGATCGAGCTCCAGTTGATTGAAGGCCGTGACGGAGATGGGGGTCTGCTGAAGATTCAACTCGCGGCGTTCCGCGGTGACGATGACCTCCTCCAACTCCTGGCCGAAGGCCGCTCCGGAAAACAACTGCAGAGCAGCTAAAACCGACAGACATACTGCGGATGAGACACGGGATCTATTGATCATCCAGAATTCCCCTCTTTACGGAAATGAAAAAACTGCGGGCTTGTTATAAAGTCGCCCGATTTCAAGCCATTACAGCTTCAATTCGATGGCAGCCGGAAGCAGATTAACCGTCTCGGCGGGTTGAGTCCAGCGCTACCCCGTTACAAGCAACTTTAGTTGTTTGCGAGCAACACGCCACTGATCCGAGGCGCGCAACTCGTTCCAGGTTTGCTGCGCGCCCCCGCGCAGGCGCGCCAGGCGCGGCTCGGATGCGGGGTTGCAGTAGTCCGCCAGCGCTTCAATAGCTCCGGGGATCTCCCTCGGCGCGTTGCACAGCAGCACCATGTCGCATCCGGCCTCGAGCGAGCGAAGAATTCGTTGTCGGCAGTCGCCCCCGATGTCCGCTCCCGCCATGCTCATGTCGTCCGAAAGCACGGCGCCGTCGAATCCGAGCCGGCCGCGTAGCTGCTCCCGCATCCAGAACGGGGACAGGCTGGCGGGCAGTGGATCCACCGAGGGGAAGATGACATGTCCGACCATGACGCCCTCTAGCCCATTGGCAATGAGGTGGCGATACGGATCCAGATCGTCGGTCAGTTGGTCCAGCTCCCGGTCATCGGCCGCGAGCGCCGTATGCGAGTCGGCGCGCGCTCCCCCGTGGGTCGGAAAGTGCTTGGCCGTCATGGCCATGCCCGCAGCATTGGCGCCGGCGCAAAACTCGGCGCTCAGGGCGATCACGACCGCCGGGCTGGGATGCAACGCCCGGTCCCCGATGACCTCGGCCATCCCCAGGTCCAGATCCACTACCGGCGCGAAGCTCAAATCGATATCAAGCGCGCGCAGTTCCGAGGCCATGAGCCAGCCGAATGCACGTGCGGCCACCAACGCCTCTTGCGGATTCCTGTCATGGAGATGCCCAAGCGCTCGCATCGGCGGCAATTCCGTAAACGGCCGGCGGAATCGCTGCACGCGACCGCCTTCGTGGTCCACGGCCACCAACAGCGGTGGATTTCGGGCGGCGTGAATCCCGGCAACCAGTTTTGACAGTTGCTTGAGATCCCGGAAGTTGCGCGTGAACAGGATCACGCCGCCAACCGCGGGTGACTGCAGCCACGAACGCTCGTCGGCGTCGATTTCAGGCCCCCTGAGATCGATCATCAGGGGCCCCAGAGGCGCATTGCCACCGCCGCTATTCATGCGATGGAGAAATCCGGCTAACCCTCGATATCCACGACCGTTCCGGGCGAAACCATGTCGTAGAGCTCGACGACATCCTCGTCGCTCATGCGGATGCAACCGATGGAAGCGGGCGTGCCGAGCTTGTGCCGCGCGGGCGTGCCATGGATATAGATGTAGCGGCGCATGGAGTCCACATCGCCAAGACGATTCTTGCCAAGCTCGGTGCCCGACAGCCACAGAATGCGGCTGAGCACCCAATCCCGGCCGGGATGCAGCGATGCCAACTCCTCCGAGTAGATCTCCCCGGTCTCGCGCCGGCCGCGAAAGACGGTTCCCGCCGGTGCGCCTGAGCCGATCATGGCGCGCACCACGTGCCGGCCCCGGGGTGTGCAATAGCTGCCGGACTGCTCTCCGGCACCGTACCTGGATGTCGAGACCCGGTAGGACTTAAGCACCGTGCCGCCGTCCGTCAGGACCAGTTGCTGATCATCCAGAGATACGCGAATCCGCCGCTCGCCCATGGCACCGAGCCTTTCACGACACGCCGGAATGATAACAGGGCCCCGACGGCCCGATTCCGTTGTGGAGGACTGCGGGGACATCCGGATCAGCGCCGTTCGAACAGCGCCACTGCCTCCACATGATGCGTGTGCGGAAACATGTCGGCGACACCGGCAGCCTGCAGCCGGTAGCCCTGGGTTTCGCACAGCGTCCTGGCGTCACGGGCCATGGTTGCAGGATGGCAGGAGACGTAGGCGATGCGCCTCGGGGCCATTTCGGCCATCTGCTTCACCACCGTATCGGCGCCCGACCGGGGCGGATCGAGTACCACCGCGTCCCAGGCCTCCCGCAGGAAACCCCACCCCGGTTCGTTCAAGTCGCAAGCGGCAAACGAGGCGTTCTCCAGGCCATTCAGACGGGCGTTGGCGGCAGCCCTGGCCACCAACCCGCCATCCCCTTCCACGCCCAGCACGGATCCGGCGCTGCGCGCCAGCGGGAGACTGAAGTTGCCCAGACCGCAGTACAAGTCCAGGACGCGGTCGGCCGGTCGTGGTTCAAGCAATCGCAACACCTGTGCAACAAGGCGTTCGTTGACACTGGCATTGATCTGCAGAAAATCGGTTGGGTTGAACTGCAGTTCAACGTCGAATTCTTTCAGTCGATAGGAGAGTTGGCGCGTGTTGTCAGGGTCGAGCGACCGGACCGTACCCGGACCGCCCCGCTGCAGGTAGACGTCCAGGTCCCATCGCTGACCAAACTCGGCAAATGACGCCAGGTCCGCTTCGTCGGGCTCGTCCAGCACACGGAACACCACCGCCCGGGCGGTGTCCCCGGCCGACACCTCGACCTGAGGCAATCGGCGCCACAGACTCGTCTGCCCGATCATCTCGCCCAGCGGCCCGGGAAGTTGATCGAATGGCTTCACCAGCACCATGCAGCTTCCCATGTCGGTGACGTATCGGGTGGCGCGCTCCTTGAATCCCACCAGCACACGCTGCTTGCCCTTGACGTAGCGGACTCCCAGGCGCGCTCGGCGCCTGTAGTTCCATTGGGGTCCGGTGATGGGTTCCAGCCAGGTTTCCGGTTCCACGCCCCCGATGCGCCCCAGCGCTTCACGCACCATCGACTCCTTGAACGATACTTGTGCGGGGTAGTCTAAATGCTGCACGGCACAACCGCCGCAGCGGTTGAAATATTCGCAGGGAGGCTCCACACGCGAAGCGGACGGTTCGAGGATCTCCACCAGGTCGCCCAACCGGTACTGGCGCCGGTGCTTGCGGGGCCGTACGCGGATCCGCTCACCCGGCAGAGCCCCGGGTACGAAAATGCGCCGCTCGCCGAGTTGCGCGATGCCGCACGCGTCGTGGCTGAGGTCGATCACCTCCGCGACCTCAGCCCCGACCTCGGTCCCGGTCCCGGCCCCGGCCCCGGACCTGGACTCGACCTCAACTGTCATCATCGTCCGGCTGCCACGCCTCGAGAAACTGTTTCAGGTGCGGTTTGTCCGATCGGCTCAACTTGTGTTTCAGCCGTTCAAGCTCCCTCCGGTAACGAGGCTCGTCAAACACGCCCCGCGTCAACTGGAAGCGCAGGTAGACAAGGTAGGTATTGAGGACGTCGGTTTCGCAATAGTCGCGTATGGCCGTTAATTCGCCGGCCAGGTACTTCTCCCAAACCTTGTCGCCGCTCATTCCGAGCTTGCCGGGCAGGCCCAGCAGCGTGGCCGTATTGTCCAGCGAGGCGCGGGCGCCGGGGTTGAATCCCGACAGCACATCCATGAGATCCAGGTGGCGCCAGTGGAATCGGCTCAGGTAGTTGTTGTAGCGAAATTCCCGGTCGCTGTCCCCGGTCTCCCAGTAGCGCTCGGCATTGATGCCGTGGAGCAGCGCCCGGTAGTGCAGGACCGGCAGGTCGAACCCCTGACCATTCCACGACACCAGATCCGGCGAATAGCGTGCCACACCGTCGAAGAACCGCTGCACGATCTCCTTTTCCGAGGCACTCTCGTCGCCGAGGGTGAAAATGTGGAGATCGTCACGAGTGCTCAGTACGGCCGAGATGGCAACGATCCGGTGCTGGTAGACCGGCAGGAACTCCGTGCCGCGGGCCTGGCGCTGCTTGAAGAACATGATCTTGCCCACGTCGGCGTCGTCCAGGTCCTCGACGCCGTAGAGGCGGCGCCCCAGATCCGTGTCGGGAATCGTTTCAATATCAAAGACAAGGGTATTCAATGCAAGGGTTCCGGGTTCATCAATGGACTGGCGCCGATCACATCGGGATGACGGCAACTATTTCACGAGGGTTTCGACGGGGGCATCATCAGGACACGGGCTCCGACCTCATCAACACCGCGACCGCGACGACCAGTCCCGCCTCGTCCGTCAACGTCAGGTGGCCGTCGCCGATCCCCAGTTTTTCGCGCATGGCCTCGCCGCGCGGCGAATAAATGATCTGCGGCTGCCCCCAGTCGTTGGGAACGCTGCCCACGTCCCTCACCCACATGCCGTGGGCGAAACCGGTGCCCATGGCCTTGACGATGGCTTCCTTGGCGGCGAAGCGCATGGAGAGAAAGCGCACGGGGTTGGCCGTTCGTGCGAGGTATTCCTGCTCCGCATCCAGCAGTACCCGGTTTGGAAAACGCGCGCCAAAGCGGTTCCAGACCTTTTCTACCCTGGACTGCTGCACGACATCCATGCCGATGCCGAAAATCACGGGGCGCGCGCAGCCAGCATGAGGGCCTTCATGTCCGCCACGGCCTTGTCGATGCCGTCGAATACGGCCCGGGCGACGATCGCGTGGCCGATATTCAGTTCGACCACCCCGTCGATGGCGGCAACGGGCTGGACGTTGTGGTAATGCAGGCCATGGCCGGCGTGGATCGTCAGACCCAGCCGATCGCCGTACTCCGCCGCGGCACGTATCCTGTCCAGCTCACGGGCCTGCTCGATGCGGTCGGACGCATCGGCGTAGGTACCCGTATGCAGTTCCACGACCGGCGCCCCACAGGCGGCGCTCGCTTCCAGTTGCGCCGGGTCGGGATCGATGAAGAGCGACGTCCGAATTCCCGCGACGTCAAGCTGCCGGCACGCCCGGGCGACGGCGTCCACCTGGCCTGCGACGTCCAGTCCGCCCTCCGTGGTGAGTTCTTCGCGCTTTTCCGGCACCAGGCAACAGTCTTCGGGAAGCACTCTCAGGGCAATTGCCAGCATGGCATCGGTGATGGCCATCTCCAGGTTGACCCGGGTCTGCGCGGTACGCTGCATGATCTCCAGGTCCCGATCCTGGATGTGGCGCCGATCTTCCCGCAGGTGAATCGTAATGCTGTCCGCTCCGGCGCGCTCCGCAGCCAGTGCAGCAGCCACCGGATCCGGATAAGCGGTCCCCCGTGCCTGTCGCAGCGTGGCCACATGATCGACATTCACGCCCAGGGCTATGGGTCGAGCCATCAGTTCAACTCCCGTGCGAAGACGTCTTCCAGGATCGACCGGCTGCGCAATGGCCGGTCACCCAGGTAGATGTTCAATGACTGTGTCAGCAACCGCTTGGCCGCCCGCAGACTCCGCGCGTCATCCAGGCGTTCTGCGCGCAACGAGATCAACTCCCTGCCTCCGTACGATTCCGGGCTGTCCGCAGAGCCGCTGCACAGGCTGAAGCCGTGCTCGGGCTGGAACCGGTATTGGCCGTCGGAGCGGATGGGTTGCCCGGTCTCCACGTCGTGTTCCAACTCGATGCCGTATCCCAGAGCCCGCAACAGCCGCAATTCGAAGAGTCTCACCGAACGAGCGGTGGCGGATGCGGTCGCAAGTGCCGCCATGCAGCGACTATAGCAGGAATAGACCTCTTCATTGGGGTCTCCCCGGCCCATGAGCCGTAGCAACAGTTCGTTGACGTAGAAGCCCGCAAACAGGTTGTTGCCCGTGAGTTCGAATGCGGGCCCGGCCGCCTCCACGCCGATCAACCGCCCAAGGTCGGTTCGCCGTGTCCAGGACAGGCGCAACGGGAAGAACGGCTGCAGCACCGCCCGCTTGCCGGACGAACGCCGCCGCGAACCCTGCGCAACCAGACCGATGACGCCGTGGTGCTCGGTCAGGCACTCAAGGAGCTGGCTGGTATTGAGATAAGCGCGATGGTGCAGCACGAAACCGCGCTCAAGCTGCACTCGCTCCCGTTCGGCCATTACGTATCGAACCCGAGACTCCGCAGCTCCCGCTCGCTGTCGGCCCAATGCTCCCGGACCTTGACCCAGAGCTCAAGATGAACGCGCCCGTCAAGCAGCTTGACCAGGTCCCCCCGCGCCGCCTGCCCGGCGGCCTTCAGCACACGGCCTCCCTTGCCTATGACGATGTGCTTGTGACTGGCGCGCTCCACCCAGATGATCGCGTGAACCAGCCACTGCTCCTCATCTCGACCAAAGTACTCAACCTCCACCGTCAGACCGTATGGAACTTCCTGGTGCAGCGCCGACAGGAGCTTCTCCCGGATGAACTCGGCGATCCTGAAACGTTCCCCGCGATCCGTGACGGCGTCCGGGGGAAACAGCGCAGGCCCGGGGGGCAGCCGCTCGGAAATGACCTCCACCAATCTGTCAAGGTTCGTACCCCTGGTCGATGAAACAGGTACGTATGAAGAAAACGCAAAGTCTCTGGCCAAATTATCGAGCAGGGGCAGCAAGGCATTTCGGGGATGAATCTTGTCGATCTTGTTCAATACAAGCACCGTATCGTCCGCCCGCTCGGCCAACCGCTCGCCGAGCCGCCGATCCTCGACCGTTACCCGCTGGGCATCCACCATCATCAGCACGATATCGGCGTCTGCAATGGCCTGGTGAATCGTTCTCGCCATCAGGCGCCGCAACGCCTGACCCCTCCGCCCATGCGAAGCGCGCTGCAGCCCCGGCGTGTCCACAAAGATGACCTGCCGCGACGGCCGGTTCAGAACGCCCAGGATGCGATGACGCGTGGTATGCGGCTTGGCGCTGACGATGCTCACACGCTCACCGATCAGGGCGTTCAGGAGCGTGGACTTGCCAACGTTCGGCCGTCCCACGATGGCCGCGTAGCCGGTTCGAAAGTCGTCGTCTTCCTGCACAAGGCGAGCCTTTTCCCGGGCGTCACTCACCGGTCAGGGCTTCCAGCATGCGTTTCGCCGCCTGCTGCTCGGCGCCGCGGCGACTCGATCCCTGCCCGCTGACCTCAAGGTCACGCTGTTCGACCCGGCATGTCACGACGAACCGCGGGTCCTGCGGAGATTTCGTTTCGGACTCGACCGAATAAAGGGGCAGATCGAGTCCCCGGCTCTGGAGCCATTCCTGGAGCCTGGACTTTGGATCCTTGAGAGTCGAGGCCTCCGGTAGCGCCTCCAGTCGAATGTCCAGCAGCCGATGTACGCACTGCTCTGCCTTGTCGAGTCCGGCGTCGAGGTAAACAGCGCCCAACAGCGCTTCCAGCGAGTTGGCCAGCATGTTTGGACTCTCGATTCCCCGTGACCTGAGTTCCCCGGGACCGACGATCAGGTGCTGCGCCACTCCCAGTTCCTGCGCGATTTCGCCCAGGGTTTCGCCCTTGACCAGCTCCGCGCGCAGCCGGCTCAGATCGCCTTCACGCGCATCGCGGTAGCGGTCGTAGAGTCGCGCGGCGACCACGAAGTTCAATACCGCATCGCCCAGGTATTCGAGCCGTTCGTTATGGGTTCTCGATGCGCTGCGGTGCGTCAGCGCCTGTTCGAGCAGTTGCATGGATTCGAATCGATGACCCAGGCGCTCTCTGGCCCATTGCCAGCGTGCCTGCGCCGCGGGCGCGGAAACGGATTGTTGCGTGGCTGAATCCAAGGACGCGTGACGTTCTAGCGGCCGGTTGTTGCGGCCGCCGGTAACGACCCCGGGGCGGCTACCTGATGCCCATTCCTATGCGGCCCCACATCGGCCCCCCGTCGCCCGGCCAGCGAAAGTTCATCCAGATGCGCTCCGCCCTGCCGACCAGCCGGTATTCCGGGACGAAACGAACCTGGTTGAAGCGGCTGTCCTGGCTGTTGTCGCGATGGTCCCCCATCACGAAATAGTGTCCTTCCGGTACCTGGTAGGTACCGCCCCGGCTGAGAATGCCCCGGGTGTGCAGCAATTCGTGTTCGCGCTCGCCGAGTTGTTCGCGACCCAACTGTAGCGACCGGCTGCCTTCGTACGGCCCGACCAGCTCAAGCGCTACGTTCTCCCCGTTGATCGACAATTGCTTGCTGCCCGCATCGTAGGCGACCACGTCACCGGGCAGGCCCACCACCCGCTTGATGTAGTTGACCCTGGGGTCGGACGGTAGCCTGAACACCATCACGTCGCCCCGCTCCGGTTCGCCGATGTCGAGGATTTTCGTATTCACCACCGGCAATCGCAGCCCATAGGCGAACTTGTTGACGAAGATGAAGTCGCCCTCCAGCAGCGTCGGCATCATCGAGGCGGACGGAATCCGGAACGGCTCGAACAGGAACGAACGCAGAACCACAACCAGCACCAGTATCGGGAAGAACGTGCGGGCGTATTCGACGACCACGGGTTCGCTGGCAGCACCGTCGGGTCCCGACCAGGTGATGCGGCGCGGCTTGAGCACAACGACGTCAAAGGCCCAAATCAGCCCCGAAACGACGGTGGCAACGACGAGAATGAGCGCAAAGTCCAAGATTATCCTCTCACTTGAGACGGCTCAGGCGGAGTATTGGGCATTTCATCGGGGTCTGCAATACAGGCAGGGATCGGCCCACGTCCGTAACCGGGCGGATTGCGGGATGCAGCGCCTTCATGAATCGTCCGCCTTGACCAGTTCCGGACTGACACGCAAGCGGCCTTGCAGGCGCCTGCCGGCCGACACGCCCAGGGAAAGGCCGGCAACCGCGCCGAATAACGCTCCCAGGTCGCCCCCCAGCATGACGACACCCGCAACAGTACCGGCCAGCAAGCCCGCCCACGGCATCCCGTGCATCAGGAGCGCGCCGCGAAACACATGCCGGTTCCGCAGCGACACCGACACCAGGTCGCCCGCCCGATGACGACCCGAGTCTCGCAGTCGAAGCGAGGACGGCGGCGACCATCCCCACATGCAGGCGCCCTCGCAACCACTGCAGCGGGGCGCGGGCAGGATGGCCAGGTCAATCCAGCGACCACTCTCAACCCGCCGGACGCGGGCGCGCGCCGTCATGCATTCGGGCGCAGGTGAAGGCGGGACATCCGTGCGCATGGGTTCCAGGGGGATCTCGCCGATAAGACCAGGTTGATCAGGGACTCGCAAGGGACGTCGCGATGGACTCGACCGTGACCGCCGGGACTTCTCCCACGGCGGTGATCTGGCGGCCGCTGAATTCGAACGAGAACGCGTTGGTGCTCCCGATCCGGGACAATCCGCCGGCCACTTCGGGTTCGCTGTCCGGGCTCTCCACGAACACGGACACGGCTGCAAGACCGTCCGAATAGACCAGGTGCTCCACCGGGTGCTCGGAACCGGCCATGCGAATCAGCGTGGCCACCGAAAGCTGGAATCCGTCAGGCAACTGGGTCGCCCGCCACTGCGGCGTCTCTTCCGCCACGGCATTATCCGGCGGGGTGATCACCTCAAAGCCCTGCGAGTCGATGGTTGGCTCCAGGGCAGAAGGCGGGATATCTTCGCCGATCTCGATCCGGGTGAACGCCATCTGTTCGACGGTCCGCCCCTGTTCGTCCCTGAGTTGGGACTTGAGCGGCATTGCCGTCTCGCTGTCGAGCCAGAGTCGATACCCGTAGCGATACTCGTCCCTGGGATGGATCGCCACGACCTGCGCGTCCCGGTCCACCACTCGTTCCACGTTCAGCAGGGCAATTTCGTAAGACTGCACCAGGTCTTCGGAAACGCTGGGCAACGCCGATACCAGCGGACTGACTTCGCGGCGATTGTCAAACAGCACGATCTGCTGGTCGGGAAGGATGCAGTAGATCTCGTCTTCGTTACGGATGATCTCCCGGCCGACGCCATCCATCGACACGATGCGCTCGCTGATCCGCCCGTCGTCGTTAAGGTGAAAGATCTGCAGCGTCTCGACCTCGTCGCCCAACAGGTGCACGAACGTGCCCTGGTAGCTGAAGTCCTCGACCGCTCTGGTCATGCGGTCAAGCCATTGCTGCGCGTCCTGAGCCGCCGCCTGGAGCGTGGCGCACGCCACGACGGTTCCGGCCAGGGAGCGGAGTGACCAGGGACGTTTCACTTACGGTTCCTGAACGGGCAGCGGTGTCACCAGTACGGAGGTTCCCTCGTTGCTGATGACATGGGTGTGGATGGAGGTGCGCCGGATACCCGGTGCGTATTGGCCGTGGGTGATCAGGTAGTTCGTCAGTCGAATCGGCGGCGGTGACAGGGCATTGCCGACTGTCAGCGGACCGGCCGCTTCGCTTGGCACGATGTAACTGGGGTCGCCCTCCGGCCCGAGACCGGTGCCTGCGACCTGCGGTACCTGATCGGAAATGCCGGCCGGGTTGTTCATCACATTGAGAAGCGCCAGCGCGGCCACCGCCACGCCGGCGGCGATTCCGAAACCGATGGCAGGCCGGAATAACCGCGTCCGACCCGGCGGGGTTTCCGGTGCGCTGTCGACCGAATCCACGCCGTCCAGTTCCGCCCGCACCCTGCCGAGCAGGGCATCGGGGGCCGGGTTCGGGAGTTCGCCCCGCATTGCGGCCCCGATGATCGAGTAGCGCAACACCCTGTCTCGGGATTTCGGATCGCGCTCCAACCGCCGTACCAGGAAAGCACACTCCTCGGCGGTCAATTCATCGTCCGTAAACGCCGAAATCTGATCCTGAATCTGTTCGCTCATTCTGTCACCGGAAAACCTTGCTAAATCCTACTACAGCAGTGGACCGACGCGCTTGTCGATCGACTCCCGGGCTCTGAAGATACGCGACCGCACGGTGCCCACCGGGCATTCCATGGTCTGGGCGATCTCCTCGTAACTCATTCCCTCGATTTCGCGCAGAATGATGGCGGTTCGGAGGTCCTCCGGCAAGTCCGCGATCGCCTTGTTTACGGTCTGGCGAATTTCCTCCGAAAGCGTCAATCCTTCCGGAGTGTCGATATCCCTCATCTTCGCGAAATTCTCGAACTGCTCGGCATTGTCGGTGTTCAAGTCGTAGTGAAGGGGCCTGCGCCCCGCCGCGACGAGATGATTCTTCGCGGTGTTGATCGTGATGCGGTAGAGCCAGGTATAGAATGCGCTGTCGCCGCGGAAGGATGGAGCGGCGCGGTAGGCCTTGATGAAGGCCTCTTGCGCAATGTCCATGGCGTCTGCCGGGTCCCTTACGTACCTCATGATCAACTTGAGTATCCTGGCCTGATACTTGATCACCAACACATCAAAAGCCGAACGATCGCCTTGCTGGACCCTTTTTATGAGGGCCAGATCAGCGGCGCGCTCGCTAATGGGACGATCCGTTACGGATGCGTGTCGTTGATTCTCCATAGACTGCTCGCGGCGCGGAAAGTTCGATTTGGTGCATTATTCCTTCCCGGCCCGGTGGGATTCAGCGCATTCTAACCCGGTTTTCGGAGGCGCCGCATACGGCGGTACGCACTTTACCTGCCAGAAAACGCCAACTTTGGGGCGGCAACTGGTCATGGTAGAGGACCCATTCGAGCGTCCCCTGCCGATCTTCCATCACCAGCCTGAGCCACCAGCCCCCGTTGTGGCTCTGCGACGTGAGAACGAACTCATGCCGGTCAAGGCTCGGCACCGACCAGCGTCCGGGGCGGATCATTTCAAACTCCGGGACGCGGGGCACTTGCCGCCACCGGGCGTGAGCGAGGACGCCGGCCACGATCAGGCACTTCCACCCGAGTTCCAGCGAAGAAACGGCGACGGCCAGCACCGCCAGGCCGTGCAGGAAGCACCACCAGGATCGCAGCAACATCGAGGGGCACGGGCTAAAGACCTCGGATTCGTTCGAGGAGTCGGGCCATTGGGGGGTCGGCTGCTTCATACCACCCCAAAAGATAGTCATGAAGATCAGGATCGGGAAGTTCCAGAAGTTGGCTGAATAGCCGTTTATCCGACTTCGACAGGGACTCGTAGCGCTGATCGAAGAAACCCACCAGCAGGGTGTCGAGTTCGCGGGTACCGCGGCGGCAGCGCCACCGCAGGCGTGCGCGTTCGGTGCGCTCGCCGTTTTCCTCGTTCATCGAAGACGACACGGTCGCCCCCGGCGTCGGTCGCCTGCGGGAGGGGTCGGCGGCCACGAGGGATCGGTGGTCACCAGGGCTCATCGCCTAGTGGCGCCGTTCGGCAATCAGTTTCTTGATCTGCGCGATCGCCTTGCCCGGGTTGAGATCTTTGGGACAGGCCTCGGTGCAGTTGAGGATAGTGTGACAGCGGTACAACCTGAACGGATCCTCCAGCGCGTCCAGGCGCTCGCCGGTGTGTTCGTCACGGCTGTCCACGATCCAGCGATAGGCCTGCAGAAGCGCCGCCGGACCCAGGTAGCGTTCGGGGTTCCACCAATAGCTCGGGCAGGCCGTGGAACAACAGGCGCACAGGATGCACGCCGATGGGAGGTCGATCTTTTCCTGGTCTTCCCTGGACTGAAGCCGCTCGCGGTCCGGGGGCGGGGGCGTTCGAGTCTCCAGCCACGGCTGGATCGAAGCGTACTGGGCGTAGAAATTGGTGAGATCCGTCACCAGGTCCTTGACCACCGGCATGTGAGGCAGCGGATAGATCTTGAGCGTTCCGCGAAAGTCGTCCACCGCCTTGGTGCAGGCAAGCGTATTGGTGCCGCCGATGTTCATCGAGCACGATCCGCAGATGCCCTCCCGGCAGGAACGGCGGAAGGTGAGGGTCGGGTCGATCTCGTCCTTGATCTTGATCAACGCATCCAGAACCATGGGCCCGCAGGCATCCATGTCGATCTCGTAGGTATCCAGTTTCGGTGGTCCGCCGCCATCCGGATCGTAGCGGTAGACCTTGAACGTGCGCGGGTTGCCCGCGCCGCTTTCGGCCGGATGCGTCTTGCCGGGCTTGACCCGGGAATTAACTGGAAGCCTGAACTGTGCCATCGCGGGCTAACCCCCCGTTCTCGAAGTGTTCAATAGGTCCTGGCCTTGAGCCCTACGGTTTCAACGTCTTCGGTCAGCGTCTCCAACTGTACCGGGCGATCGCCGAAACGGACATCACCGCCTTCATCGACCCAGACCAGCGTGTGCTTCAACCAGTTTTCGTCGTCCCGGTCCGGATAATCCTCACGGGCCTGCGCGCCCCGGCTCTCGGTCCTGTGGGCCGCCGACTCGATGGTGGCCACCGCCTGAGCCAGCAGATTCTCAAGTTCCATCGTTTCGATCAGATCCGTATTCCAGACCAGCGAGCGGTCGGCCACCGAAACATCCTCGAACGAGTCGAAGATGGGTTTCAGCTTTTCGATCCCCTCCTGCAACGTCTCGCCGGTACGGAAGACCGCGGCGTGTTCCTGCATCACGCGCTGCATCCGCCGCCGAATCTGCGCTGTCGGGTGCCCGCCGTCGGCATGCCGCAGCCGGTCGATCTTCTGCACCGCCTCCTCACCGGCATCCTTGCGCAGGGGCGCGGCGCGATCGGCCGGGTCGATCAATTCACCGCAACGCTCCGCGGCGGCGCGGCCAAAGACAACCAGGTCGATCAGCGAGTTGGATCCCAGCCGGTTGGCGCCGTGCACCGAGACACAAGCCGCCTCTCCCACCGACATGAGCCCCGGCACCACCACCTCGTCTCCCGCCTCGTCGGTGGTCAGGACCTCACCGCGGAAATTGGTGGGTATGCCGCCCATGTTGTAGTGCACGGTGGGCTGCACGGGTATCGGTTCCCTCGTCACGTCCACGTTGGCGAAGATGCGGGCCGTTTCGGCGATGCCCGGCAGACGCTCGGCGATGACGTCGGGGTCCAGGTGGTCCAGGTGCAGGTGCACGTAGTCCTTGTCCGGGCCGAGTCCGCGCCCTTCACGCACCTCGATGGTGATCGACCGGCTGACCACGTCCCTCGACGCCAGGTCCCTGGCGTTGGGGGCGTAGCGATCCATGAACCGTTCCCCTTCGGAGTTCAGCAGGAAACCACCCTCGCCGCGAACGCCCTCGGAAATCAGCATGCCCGCCCCGTAGACGCCGGTGGGATGGAACTGCACGAACTCCATGTCCTGCAAGGGCAACCCGGCCCGCAGAACCATGCCGTTGCCGTCGCCGGTGCAGATGTGCGCCGATGTACAGGAGAAGTAGGCGCGTCCGTAACCGCCGGTGGCGAGGATGACCATGCGGCAGTTGAACCGGTGCAGGCGGCCCTCGGCCAGATCGATGGCAACGACGCCGCGGCAGACGCCGTCCTCCATGATCAGGTCCACGGCAAAGAATTCGATGAAGAACTCCGCATCGTGCTTCAGGGATTGCTGATACAGGGCGTGCAGCATGGCATGCCCCGTTCGGTCGGCGGCCGCGCAGGTGCGTAGCGCAATACCTTCGCCATAGTGGGTCGTCATCCCGCCGAACGCGCGCTGGTAGATGCGTCCGTCGTCCGTGCGCGAGAATGGCACGCCGTAGTGCTCCAGTTCGATGACCGACGCCATGGCCTCCCTGCACATGTACTCGATGGCATCCTGGTCGCCCAGCCAGTCCGAACCCTTCACCGTGTCGTACATGTGCCAGCGCCAGTCATCCGGCCCCATGTTGCCCAGCGCGGCACTGATCCCGCCCTGGGCGGCCACGGTATGGCTGCGCGTCGGGAAGACCTTGGTAATGCACGCGGTGGAAAGCCCCTGCTCGGCCAACCCCATGGTGGCGCGCAGTCCGGCACCGCCCGCGCCGACCACGACCACGTCGCAACTGTGGTCGATGAATTCGTATTCGCGGGTCATGGCGCGGCCCCGAACGCGACCTTGAGAACCGCGAAGATACCGGCGACTGCCACGGCGATATGCGCGAAGAACGCGGCCACCAGCGAGAAGACCTTGACGGCGGGGGTATGCACGTAGTCCTCGATCACCATCTGCACGCCCAGGTGGGAGTGATAACTCAGGGCGAACAACGCCAGTATCAACATCACGCTGTTGAACGGCACCTGGATGAGGGCAACCACGGCTGCGTAGTTCAACTCGTCAGGACCGGCCAGCGCCATGGCGAACCACAGCCCGAGCGGTATCAGCGCGACGGCGGTCAGGCGCTGCGCCCACCAGTGCTCCACGCCGGTCTTCGCCGAACCCAGACCCAGAACCCGATTGAGCGGGCTGACTAACCGCATCGGCGCAACCCCTTCAGAAAATCACCAGCAGCGAATACGCCGCCGTGACCACGACGGTAAACAGCATCACCGCCCAGCCGCTGATTCGATACTGATCGGGCTCAAGCCCGATCAACATGTCCCAGAGCAGGTGCCGGATTCCGTTGGCCAGATGGTAGAAGAAGCAGAAACACCAGCCCGTGTAGAAGATCTTTGCCCAGATGCTGCCGAGCAACGCAGAGGCCTCTGCGTACGCCGCCTCGCCGCTGGCCACGGACATCAACCAATAGGCCAGCAACAGCAACCCTGCGGACAGGACAAGCCCGGTACCCCGATGCAGGACCGACAGAGCGCTGGTGATCTCCAGTCGATGGACCTGCAAATGCGGTGACAACGGTCGTTCGACCCTGTCCATAGTTTGACTATCCGTGTTCTTCGTCGGGTTGGCGTGCGACCGGCGTTGCCATTTACGCGGCTGCCGCGCGGACCGTAGTCTGCCAGAAATGAGCCTGGCCTGCATGTCGCGTGGTCATTGGGCTGCAGGGCGCGTACGGTCTGGCGCTGTCTCCCCTACACCTGGACCCAAAACCTCAGGCGACAATGTCGGTGAGTACGTGCCCGTGCACGTCGGTCAGGCGAAAATCCCGGCCCTGGTACCGGTAGGTCAGCCGCTCGTGATCGATGCCGAGCAGGTGCAGAATCGTGGCGTGCAGGTCATGCACATGGACCGGATCTTCGGCGAGCTTCGATCGGCGCCTAACTATTGTTCCGCGCTAACCTGGTCGGCGACAGAGATGTCGAGCGTGACCTCGATGCGTGTCACCCGCTCCCCCAGGTCCACGATGTCGGCGCGTACGGCGGCAAAGTCTTCCCTCATATCCGATCTGAGCGCGGTGAGTTCTGACTGAAACTCAGAACGCAGCGACGCATGCCCTGCGCGCATCTCGGCTCGGAGGGACGCTTCCACTTCCTGTATTTCAGCGCGAAGCGACGCTTCCACTTCCCTGATTTCAGCACGGAGCGACACGTCCTCTTCCTGTATATCAGTACGAAGCGATGCAATCTCGGCGCGGAGCGCGGCATGTTCCGACCGCATGTCGGCGCGCATCGCCCCCTGCGAGGTCAGCATGATGGCCGCCAGCATGACTCCCACGCCGATGATGGTATACATTTCCTTGTTCATGAACGGCCTCGCCATGGTTCGAAAGACTACCACGAATATCTCGCAGCCATTGGTCCGCGGAAAGGCGCAATTCTCCGAAAAACAACGAGATTCGCGGCAAGCAATGCGAATTCCGCCGGATCGAGTGCGCCGAACGCCTTGTTTGGCGTCGCCACCGGGCCCACAGCACCATCTTGGGTAGCTTTAGCAGGCCCTGACTGCTAAAACGGCACATCATGACGATGCAGACGAAAACCGCCTTGCGAGAGCGCTTCGAACCAGCCCTCTGCCCACTCACCGACATGGGCACGATCGAAGTTACCGGCGCCGATGCGGAGGCGTTTCTGAACGCGCAACTCAGCCGCAACGTGGAAACGGGATTCCCGACGCGGGCGACGCTGGCCGGCTGGCATGACGCCAGGGGCCGGGTCCTGGCGCTGGCATGGGTTCTGTGGACCGGCCAGTGCTGGCTGTTGCTGACAAAGGGGACCGATAGCGAAGGTCTGATCCGGCGCATGCAGTTGTTCGTACTGCGTGACGACGTCCGTCTGCGCAATGCTGCGGAGGACTGGGACGTCGCGGCGGTGGTCGGAAGTGCCCGATCCTTGACGGCGCCACCGTTTGCCGAACCGGGAAATCAACCTGGCGACACTGCGACTGACGAGGGCGGAACCCGCATTGTCCGAATCGGCCCGCGGATTTCCTACGTGCTCGCGCCGCGCGGTGGACTGCGGGCCGTTCAGGACGGCTGCATGAATGGGTCTGCCGAATCTGCGGCTGCCGAGGAAATCCTGCTGGGACTTGTGAACCTGGTACCGGGAGTAGCTGGCCGCTTTACGGCGCATATGCTCAACCTGGACCGCCTGGGTGCCGTGTCGTTCGACAAGGGCTGCTATCCCGGTCAGGAGATCGTTGCCCGCACGCAAAACCTGGGAGCCGTCAAGCGCCGAGTGTTCCTTTTCAGCGGGATGTTGCGGCAAACGCCTGCCATAGGCACCGCCCTCCTGGACACGGGCGGCAACTCGGTCGGTGAGGTCGTGCGCGCCGCGACCGTTGGTGAATCGGAGGTCAACCTGTTGGCGGTTGTCCGGATCGATGCGGCAGCCGAATTGCTGACGTGTGCCACCGATACCAGCGCACCGTTGACCCGGGAAACGCTGCCCTGGGACCAACAGCCCGTACTTTTGGATTGATCCTTGCACTCAGCTATGATTTCGAGGAGAACCACGTGGAAGCGCAAATGAAGAAGTACACCATTCTCGCCGCAATCATGGCTTTGTCGACACTTGAGATTTCGGTTTCCCTGGCCCAGCACGGCATGCCCGGCGGCACGCCCATGACCTTCTTCGTCACCAGCCGCCCCATCGGCGACGGCGGCAACCTCGGAGGCCTGGAGGGCGCGGACGCTCACTGTCAGATGCTCGCCGAGGAAGTCGGCGCGGGCGACCGCGCCTGGCGCGCCTACCTCAGCACACAGGATCGCCCTGGCGAACCCGCCGTCAATGCACGCGACCGCATCGGCACCGGCCCCTGGTACAACTACGACGGCGTGATGATCGCCCGGGACGTGGCGCACCTTCACGGCGATACGCTGGAACTGGCCCGTCTCGGCAACAATCTGCACAAGCAGTCGGGGCTGACGGAAAAGGGCCAGATCGTGCCGGGCTTGAACGACTATCCGCATCCGCGCGACAACGTTTGGGAATACGTCAAGACGACGCCCTACAGCAATCGTCATGAAATGCTGACCGGCTCCACGCCCGGCGGAACCGCCTACCCGCCTGAAATGGACTACACCTGCAACAACTGGACGAGCAATGAGGACCCCGACTTCGAAACGGAGGGCAGACGCATGGGCGCCTTTCCGGACAAGCCCAACGCCCAGATCGGCTTTCCCGATCGCAACGGCGGCGGCGACGGTTCCTGGAATTCATCCCACGGCACTCGCGGGTGCAGTCAGACCGCTCTGGCGATGACTCACGGGGTCGGCATGTTCTACTGCTTTGCAATCGATTGAGGAGTCCGTTGAGATGACGATCCAACAAAAGCTGGCAAGTTTCGCAGCCACCCTGACGGCCACCGGACTCGCGTTCGCTCAGGGCGCCGATGCTCCGGACCCGGGACTTCCGGAGACGGACGACATTCCATCCAGCCTGATGACGTTCTTCGTCACCAGCGAGCCCATTGGCGACGGCGGCAATCTTGGCGGCCTTGAAGGCGCCGACGCCCATTGCCAGTCGCTTGCCGCGGCAGTGGGTCAGGGGCACAAGACCTGGCGCGCCTACCTGAGCACTCAGGAACGTCCCGGCCAGCCGGCGGTGAATGCCCGCGACCGAATCGGCGAGGGCCCCTGGTACCACTCCAAGGCCCGAATACTCGATTACCTGCAGAGACGTCTCAACCGCCCCCTCATCAAGTCGCAGATCCACGGCGATACGCTGCTGGATGCCCAGCGCGGCAGCAACATGTCCAAGGAATTCGCGCTCACCGAACACGGTGAGCTCGTCAACGGCATCGGCGACCCGCTGCCAACCCTGCACGCCCTATTGACCGGCTCCCAGACCGACGGGCGCGCGTTCCCGCCGGGAGAGGACCGCACCTGCAACAACTGGACCAGCAACGGCGAGGGCGCGGCCCAGTTCGGCCATTCCGACCGGATCGGCGGTGGCAACCAGTCATGGAATTCCGCCGGCACGACCACGGGCTGCAGCCAGGAGGACCTGGTGAGTTGGGGCGGTGCGGGGTTGTTCTACTGCTTCGCCATCGACTGAAACTTCGCGGCGGGAGAATCACGCCGTCCGCGGCGAGAGCCCCACGCCGTCCGCGGCGAGAGTCCGGCGCCGCATCGGTAGTCAGTCCCGGAGTCCAAACACGAACAGTCCGTTGCCGGCCGCGACGGCGACGAATTGCTCCCCGTCCACGGCATAACTCATCGGACCGTTCGCAATATCTCCACCGAGACTGGATTTCCACAGCAGTTCGCCCGTTCGGGCATCCAGCGCGTGGAAGTACCCTTCACGCCCCCCGGTAAACAGCAGATCCGTTGCCGTCGTCAGGACGCCGCTCATGGTGACATCCGTCATTTCAAACTTCCAGCGCTGCTCGCCCGTGGCCGGGTCGATGGCAATCACGGCACCGGTACCGACTGCCTCGGTCCAGTTGTTGATCCGGCTTCCGCGCAGGCTCGGTACGTTGGGACCTCCGGGAATGGGCGAAACCGGAATTCCACCCAGAAATCTCAGCCCCTCCTGGTACTCCTGCTCTTCGGGCCGAAAGACGGAGCCGTAGCCCTCCCACGCCGGGACATAGAAGAGTCCGGTGCGGGGACTGTAGGACGGCGAGTACCAATTAGTGGCTCCCTGTACTCCGGGATAGGTCGTCGCGCCCGGCGGTTGAGGCGTTTCGATGGGCCGGCCGCCTTCGGTCAGGCCGCTGGCCCAATTGATCTCGGTGAACGTCTCTCCGCGAATGAACTCTCCTGAAGTCCGGTCCAGGACATAGAAAAATCCATTGCGGTTCGCCCAGAGCATCTGCCTGCCGCTGCTGAAGGCGTCCAGGGCGATGTCTGCAAGAACCGGGATCTGGACGGCGTCGTAGTCGTAATCGTCGTTGGGAGTGAACTGGAAATACCATTTAAGCTCGCCCGTGTCCGGGTCCAGGGCCACCACGGAATCCGAGTACAGGTTATCGCCGGGTCGTTGCGCCGGGTTCCAGTCGGGCCCGGGATTGCCGATCCCCCAGTAGGTCTGGTCGAGATCGGGATCGTACGAACCCGTCAGCCAGACCGAAGCTCCGCCGTGCTGCCAGGCGTCGGTGTCACCCTCCCAGGTCTCGTGACCGGGCTCTCCCGGCCCCGGAATCGTGTAGAACTTCCACGCTTCCTCGCCTGTTTCGGCGTAATAGGCCGAGATGAAACCGCGGATACCGAACTCACCGCCGGCCACTCCGACGATCACCTTGTCCTTCACGACCAGCGGCGCCAGGGTCATCGCGTAGCCGGCACTGGGGTCGGCGACCGCCGTACTCCATATGGGTTGTCCATTGATGGCGTCGATAGCGATCAACCGGGCATCGATTGTGGCCATGAAAAGCGTATTGCCCAGCATCGCAAGGCCGCGGTTGACTCGGCCGCAGCAGGGTCTGGACTCCGTGGAAGGGTTGTGCCGATAGTCCCAGAATACCCGCCCGCCCGCTGCATCCAGTGCGACGGCGGTATTCGGTGCCTCGGTGAGGTACATGATCCCGTCCACGACCAGCGGCGTGGTTTCGAACTTCTCCAGTGACTGGGCCTGGAACACCCATTTCAGTTCCAGATCGCCCACGTTGGCGGGTGTGACCTGGTCCAGCAGGCTGTATCGGGTGCTGGCGTAGGTGCCGGAGTAGGTCAACCAGTTGTGAGGCTCCTCATCAGCGTTCAGCAGTCGCTCGAAGCTCACCTGCGCGTGCAGTCCGAGAGGAACCAGAAGCAACAACAGCGGGAAACGAGACATCAGTTGATCCCCTTCAATGAACGGAGATAGGCCAGTACATCGGCTACTTCCTCCTCTGTGAACACATCGGCATAGGCTGGCAGAATCCAGTTCTCGAGAACCGTGTACTCGCGCAACTCAGCCTTGTCCAGTGACAGCAGCCGTTCCTGATCGTCGATGAGTTGCACGGAGTAGGTATCCTCATTGAGTCGGCGGCCATTGATCACCGTGCCGTCCGCCAGGACCGCCCGGACGGCACGATTCATCGGCAGCATCGAACCGTGCGGATCCTCCAGGGCGCGGCTCAGCGTGGCTGCGCTCCTGATCGCCCCGATACTGCTCAGGTCCGGTGCGAACCGGGGACCCTGGCCGGCGACACGGTGACAGCTTCCGCACTCGCCCTTGCCCTCGAACAGCGCCTGTCCCCGTCCCGCATCGCCCAGTTGCACGTCGCCGACATCCGCGTCCATGTTGCGAAGGTAGGCGACCAGAGCGACTAGTTCGGCGTCCTCGTACGCCCCCGGCACCATCGCGGTGCCCGGAATCCCCGCAAGCAGAATTCCCCGCAGGTCCCGGTCCGAAGCAGCGTACCGAAATACGCCGCTTCGCAGGTTTACCCCAGGGAACAGATCACCGTTCTCCCCATGACACACCACGCAATACGTTGCGTAGAGGGCTGAGCCGTAGGCGATGTCAGCCTGCTCGTATTGCCCGACGTGGGCCTGCGCCAGGAGTTGGCTGCTGGCGAACAGGCTCAACAAGGCACCCAACCACCTGCCCGGCTGGCCGGGCACCTGGAAAAGTCTCATTCGATTACTCATGGTCTTCAATATACTGCGGCGGGCACGACCGTCGACCCTGTCGCGCCCCGGATCTTCAGCGGCTGCATGACGAATGCAAATTCGTAAACCTCGCGCGCGGCCAGTTCATCCAGCTTCATCCTCTCCAGCAGGTGGATCCCGTTGACCACCAGCATGATCTGGTGCACGGGCAGCGAGATTTCGGAATCCGGATTCGGCTGGATCTCCACCGGTTGGTTGTCGGCACCCACGAGCATCGGATCCTGGGTTACCAGCCATTCCGCGGCAGCAATGCCGATACCTGGCGCCCTGCCGAGGAATCGCGGCACGTCGGTTTCCCAGAGTTGCCCCCATCCGGTATGGATGATGACCGCATCGCCGGGCTCCAGCGACAGGTCCGCGTCGGCCAGCGCCTGCTGCAAATCGTCCGTCGTGATCTCGTAATCCTCGGCGAGCATGTCGACGCCCTTGAGCCTGGCGATGTCCAGCAGTACGCCCCGGGTCATGAGCATGCCGACATTCTCGATTCCGAGACTTGTGAATCCCGAGCGTGTCAGGGTCTCGCTGACGCGGAAACAGTTGTAGAGCGTGTCGCCGATGGTCTGATGACTGAAGCCGTCGAACTGCGTGCCCACCTGGCCCAGTTCGGTGACGACGATCTCCTCGTTGGAGCCCCTTTGATTGCTCTGGGGATTCATCCCGGTCGGCTTGAGATACAGGTCGAAGTGGCGATTGCCGAGCGGAATGGATTCATGCAGGACGTGGCCAAGTTCGACGACTTCGCCGCTGTTGATCAGGCGGGCGGCCCGCAGCACGGTGGACGGGCCCATGTGGTTGGCCGAACCGCGCTCGTCGCCCTCGCCCCACCTGGACGGGCAACGGTCCTGTTCGGCAGGTGGTATCCAGGACTGTGCGCTTGCCGGAGGCAGCGCCAGGGACAGCATGGTCAGGACGAGAGCGATTCTTGGATTCATTGTTCTCCTTCCGTTTTCTCTTGCATCGGAAGTACTCGATGCCGAGCTTAACCGAAAAACGCGATCAACCGTCCATGGATGCCGACGCTTGAGTGTTTCGAGTTTACCCGGTAGCTCCGTCAGTGCACGAACGAATTGTCGCAAGCGTGTCGTTGTAGTCAGGGTCTGGCCCGAAGGTGCGCACCGTGGAAGCCAGCCTGCATCGAGGCGTGTGCGTTGTACATGACGACCGAGTCTAATCCAATACCGACATGAGCCTGAATGGGGAGGTTGACTTGAGGTGTAGGCGGAGTCGGGATCGGTATTGAAAGTACCTCTATCCTGGGGCACGGACGGTCTCGATACAAGCCCTGGTCCAGGGCTTTTTCTTCATGTAATGCAATCCT
>LXNI01000278.1_pt1 | contig 65121 bp, 56 predicted proteins | sample 809091 | NCBI WGS metagenome assembly LXNI01 (sample SAMN04870527, study PRJNA318959) | sponge metagenome | biome: 01000161; feature: marine sponge reef; material: water | host: Sarcotragus foetidus | place: Greece: Milos, Mediterranean Sea | collected 2013-05-29 | depth 5-7 m
AATGGGCGGCGGCAGAGCCTTCCCGACGATACCCCTCCCCCTGCCCCTCCCCCAAGGGGAGGGGGGTAAGACGTTGGAATTGCGGCGGGTCTTCGGCATTGGCGCGGCGTCTCCGCACCGATGCCCCCCTCCCCTCCGGGGGAGGGGGTTGGGGGGAGGGGGCCGCGTGCCCACGGCGCGCGCCTTTCGCAGAACAATCCTCTGCAGAGGGGGAAGTGGCCCCGGATGAAATCCGGGGTCGATGGGGGTGGGAGTTCCCGCCCCGCCTGCGCTTCGCCCCTGCCCTCCGCCCCTGTCCTCCGTCCCTGCCCCCGCCCCGCTTGCCCGGCCCCCGGCATTCGGCTACATGCGCAGGCATGCGATTTGCCTGGTTCGCCACCCTGCACGATCCGTCCGACGCCGATCTTCGGCTATCGGATGCCGAGCATCGCTTCGTCTGCGATCTCGTCGGATCGACTCCCGGCCTCGCCAGGGGCCTCGTCTTCACGCCCTGGGCGGTGGGCGGCCTCTATTTCGACGACGGCGTCGCGCCGCAACTGGCATTGCAGCTCTATTTCGACGACATCGCCGACCTCGAAGCGGCGCTGGCGCCGGACGGCCATCTCCAGGCGCTGGCGGCGCCCGGCGCCCTGCCCTCCCTCGAAAACGCCGCGCGCGAGCAGCAGGCCATGCTGGCCCGGGCCTTTCCTGTGCCCGATCCCGAATTCCGCACGCCGCCGGGCGCGCCTTACTGCACCTACCTGGTCCACTATCCCGGCGAGGCGGAGGATATGGGCGCCTGGCTGGCGCACTATCTGGAGAACCACACGCGGATCATGGCGACCTTCCCGGCGATCCGGGAGATCGAGGTCTGCTCGCGCATCGACTGGTGCGGTTCCCTGCCCTGGCCGCGGGTCGACCACATGCAGCGCAACAAGGTGGTGTTCGACGACGGCGCGGCGCTCAAGGCCGCCATGTCGTCGTCGGTCATGCAGGACATGCGCGCCGATTTCCACACCCTGCCGCCCTTCGAGGGCGGCAACCGCCACTATCCGATGGCGACGGTCGCGGTGGGCTGAGGGACGGCCTTGCGGCAGGCCCGCCGCCGGCGCTCCGATGGCCGACGCCGTTAACCTTCCCTCAATGCTGCCCCGGACGGAATGAGCATTTTTCCTTATAGATCGTAGCGTCTCGATCAACATTTATTGACCGTGCCGGCGCATTGGCCGATATTGTCCCGGCGTACATTCGAGAGAGAAACCCGGGAGACGGAGGCCTTGAGCCACCGAGTTCTCGGGCGCCGTTTCGTCTTTCGGGTGACCGGGTGGAGCAGTCTGCCCCGAGGTTCGCCGAAAGGGCAGGCTGCTCCGCTTTTGCCGACTTTTTCCGAACCGCGCCCGTCGGAGCCAACCCCACCGGTGCGAATCGAACACCGGCCCGCCTGAACTTCGGACGCTGCTCCGGGGGGCGGCATCCCCGTATCCGGGTATTGGGCATTCGGTCCGTTGCCGTGCGCCTTGAATGGCCGCTGCCCGGCCGGCCCGATGCACGGCGCCGTGCATATCCGCCATCCGCAGTCTGCGCCGGCGACATTTCTGCACCGACCGGGCCGTTTCGACGCCGCAATTGCGGGCAGCGCCGGCAAAACCGCCGCAATGCCGTGCCGGCGCGATCCGGACCGATCGGGGGATCGGGACGGATTCGGCGATTCCAGCGCATTTCCCGGCAGCTTTGCGGTTCCGGGCCGCAGGAGGGCGCGCGGCCCCGGCAACTGCCGTCCGGTCAACAACTTGGGTGAATTTCCCGTGAACGCGCTTGAAGCCGGCGGGTCAGGTGAGAAAATGAGTGTTGACTATAGCTGCGTTCTCGGTCATTTCTCTTGTTGCGTACATTCGAGAGGGGCCCCGAATGCCGGGCCTCCCGCTGAATACAACAGCCGCATTATTGGAGTCGGGTCGCCCCCGGCGCCACGGCGAACAGGCGGGACTCACAACATTCTCTCGTGATGTACGCAAGGCCCGGCGCCAGCCGGGGTAGGTTGTTGCGTACACCTTTGGGAGAATAATCATGAGTTCACGACTTACCTTGGCAGGAGTCTGCCTGCTGGCAGCGTTCGGCCTTGCCGCGTGCGGCGGGGGCGGCGGCGGCGGAACGACCGCTTCTACTGCGCCTCCGCCGACGATGGAGCCGGAGGAGATGGAGCCCACTGCAGAGGAAATGGCAGCGACCGCAGCGGAAATCGCGGCAGCGACCGCGGCGGCGCTAACCAAGGAGACGGCCATCTCTACGGAGGCTGGTCAGGCAACCGAAGACGGTCCCGGCGGCGAAGACGCCACTACCGATCATACGATCGCCATAGCGCGCGACCGCGACGGCACGACCGTGACCGTCACCGTGGACGGCGCTGCGGATGACGCTCCCAAGTTCGTGAAGGCCGCGGACCTGACGAGTTCCACCAATCCCGGCCAGATGCTGACTCGCACGATGGCCGCAGATGCGAACGGCAACGTCGTGACGGAAGTCACGATCGTCTATACCGACATCGAAGCGCCCACAGCGACGCCGTTCGCAATGGTCACCGGGCAGGCGCTGAATGCGCGTGATTTGGATCCCACCACGGACGGTCCCGATGACGACACCACGGTCGACAACGACTGGACAGCTCTCACAGTGGATGGGACTAGTGAAGCCGTTCGCGCGCTGGTGAAGTCGGCGTCGTTCGCTCCGGGAACAGGAAACAGCACGCAGTACACATTCGACTTTGACGCCGTTTCCACCGAAGACGTGGACGAGGCGGACGAAGTTGCGGGCACCTATAATGGCGCGGCGGGCACCTACAGGTGCAACGGCACCACCGCCTGCACGGTCACGGTCAACGCGATGGGTGCAGTCACCACCATGAGCGACGGCTGGGTGTTCACCCCGAATGCAGGCGCAACCTCCGACGTTCCGGACGCGAACTACCTGCGCTACGGCGCCTGGCTGCAGCGGACCGAGGACTCCGACGGCGCGACCACCTACAACGAGGTCGAGACCTTCGCCGGTGCCGAGGGCCTTCCCGCCAGCGGCAACATTGACGCCGTTAGCGGCATCGCCCAGTACGAAGGCGGTGCCGCAGGTGTGTATGTCCACAAGACGTTCGCGACGGACGGCACGTCCGATGCCACGTCCGGCCACTTCTCGGCAGACGCCAGTCTGACGGCGTATTTCGAGGGCGGCGCCACCCCCGCCAACAAGGCCAATACCCTTGAAGGCACCATCGACAACTTCGTCCTGTCCGGTGGCGAGGAACAGGATTGGTCGGTGACCTTGCAGAGCGATAGCGATCTCACCACTGCGGGCATCCAAGGCTCTTCCGCCGGCACCCACTCGGGCACGGCCAAGGGCGGCGTGACGAACGAGGATGGCTCGTTCACCGCCACCTTCCATGGCTCCGTGGCGGATGACGGCGATAACACAACGCCAATTCCGCAGCCTAGTGCTGTCGTCGGCGAATTCAACGCCACCTTCAGCAACGGTTCTGTGGCTGGCGGCTTCGGTGCACGCAAGGAGTAGGACACGTTGGCAGGTCCGGATCGTTTCGATCCGGACCTGACCGGCTGGCCCGGACTGACGGAAGAGGGTGGCAGCGTCTGCCACCCTCTTTTTCTTTCTCCCGAATGCTCTTGCGAGGTATGGCCTTGACCATCGGCCACCCCTTTCGCGCGCCCGCCGCCGCGGCACGCCTCTCGTCGCCCGCGCCGGCGTTCGCCGCCGGTCTCGCTCTCTGTCTCGCAGCCGTCGGGCCGGCCTGGGGCGCTGACGACAAAGCGCCCGCCGCCCCGACCGCCGCAAAAGCCGCCGCCTCGCTAAAACAGGCGCAGGCGCTGATGAGGGCGGGCAGGTTCGGCGAGGCGCTGGCGATCCTGCGGCCGCTGCTCCGGGGCGACCCGGACGCTCGAAGGGTTGCGGCCGGCGTGGTGTTCCACATCGGCCTGGCGGCGGTCGGCGCGGCGCAGAAGCGCGGCCTCCCCGAGAAGCAACGCAACGCCCTGCTGGACGAGGCCATCGCGATCTTCCGTACGATGCTGGTCCACCGGCCCGGCCTGGTCCGCATCCGCCTCGAGCTGGCGCGCGCCTTCTTCGCCAAGGGCGAGGATACGCTCGCCCGGCGGCACTTCGAGCGGGTGCTGGCCGGCAAGCCGCCGGCCGCGGTGGCGGCCAACGTCAACCGGTTTCTCCTTGCGTTGCGCGCGCGCAAGCGCTGGAGCGTCAACGTCGGCGTCGCCCTGGCGCCCGACAGCAACATCTCCTCGCGCACCGAAGGGCAGACGATCGTGCTGAATACGCCGATCGGGCGGCTGCCCTTCAGCTACCGGAGCGACGACCGGCCGACCTCCGGCATCGGCCTCGCAATCTGGGCCGGCGCCGAATACCAGCATCCGCTGGCCCAGCGCTGGCGGCTGCGCATGGGCGGCAACGTCTCGCGCCGGGAATACCAGTCCGACGAATTCGACCGGATGTTCGTGGGCGCGCATGTCGGGCCGCGCTGGCTGATCTCGCGGACGACCGAGGCGAGCCTGCTGGCGAGCGCGCGCCTGAGCTGGCTCTCCGACGAGCCGGACTTTCGCGACCTCGGCCTGCGCTTCGAGGGGCGGCGCCGGCTCAACCGGCGGACCGCGGCGAGCTTCAACGCCTCGTGGCACGACCGCCGCTATCCGGGGCGCCCGTGGCTCAACGGGCCGGTCGTCGATCTCGCGTCGGGGATCGGCTGGGCGGCGACGCCGACCATACGCCTGAACGGGGCCGGGGGCTGGGGCAGCCAGACGACGGACAACGAGCGCCAGCGCCATGCCTACCGCTGGGTGCGGGCGGGCGCCTCGGCGCAGCTGCCCTGGGGCTTCACCGCCGGCGGGTCCGGCACGTTCCGCTGGACCGACTATGAGGGCAACTGGGCGCCCTTCGTCCTGGGCGGCGGGGCGCGCCGCGACCGCACCTGGTCGATCCGCCTCAACGTCCTCAACCGCGCGCTGACCTTCCGCGGGTTCAGCCCGCAGATCTCGGCCGTATACGAGAGGCGGACGTCGAACGCGCAGCTCCACGATTACAAGCGCATTTCCGGCGAGCTGCGCTTCGTGCGGCTGTTCTGAGGGGCGCGATGGACTGCCCGACCGACGTCTGCAAGACGGCGGCCTGTGCCGGGCAGCCGCGGTCGGCTATCGCCCCTCTCCATAGCCCCGGACCGATCAACCGCAGGGAGGGCCGGCGGTCCCGGACCCCTGCTCCCCGCACAGCACCCCCGTGCCCCGCTCGAACCGGGAAGAGCGCGAGTCCAACGCGCAACTCTCCAGCTACCGGCGGACCCGTGGCGAATTGCGGGCCGTGCGGCAGTTCTGAGCCATGGAAACGGCATCGGCCGGAGACCGGGGCCTGAAGCCGATCGCGGTTCTGGCGGTTGCCGCCGGCGCTCTGCTGGCGATCGCCGCCGCGGTCGCCTGGCTGTCCGATTCCCCGGCCGCGCCCGACCGGCTGGAGCAGATGGGCTGCCGGGAGCTGGCTGCGGAAATCCTGGAAGGCAGCGAGGCGAAACGGCGCGCCGCGCTCGAGATGTTCGAGCGCAAGAAGTGCCTCTGACGGGCGAAGCGCAGCCCTGGCCTTACTGCATCGCCCCGGTCGCCCCGGTCGCCCCGGTGCCGGAACGCTTCCTTTCGTCTTGCGGCCTTGTCCTGAGCAAAAAGCGGTCCTTTCGATCCGCGCCCGGACATTATCTCTCGTGATTTCCGCGTGACCATAGGAGCAAGCGCATCGCTTTCCACCCACCTTCGGGAGGGGGTTAGTAAATTTTTTTAATTCCCCAAGACCGCGCACTACCGCCGCTGCAACAATTCCGGGCGCGTCAGCCCCCCACCTCCGCAACGTCCGCCAGCGACCGCACCAGTTGCGCCAGCTGCGCCTGGCGGGAGAGGCCGTGCTTGTCGTAGATGTTTCGGATGTGCCACTTGACCGTGGTCCGGCTCCGGCCCGTCCCGGCCGCGATTTCGGCGAAGCTCCGGCCCTGTGCGATCAGGACCGCGATGCGGCTCTCCGCGGGCGTGAGGCCGAGGGCGGCCCCGACGCGCTCCAGGTCGAAATCCCCGCGCGCCGGATCGTCCACCAGCACCAGTACGCCGAGCCGGGTGCCGCGCGGACCGGTCTCGTCCTCGCGCGCAGGTAGCACATGCACCGCGAGCCGGGGCTGCGGCTCCTCCCGGCTCACCAGCATCGAGCCGCTCGCCCCGGCGCCGCCCAGGTATGGCAGCGCCGCGCCCAGCAGCTTTTGCAGCTTTACGTCCTCCCCGGGTAGAGATGCCCGCAGGCCGCCGTTCTCGTCCCTGAGCCCGTTGCGCCCGCCGAGGGTTTTACCGGCGCAATCGTTGGCCGCCATCACCCGCCCGCGCCGGTCGAGCTGGATAACGCCGAGCCGGTCGTTGCCGAGCAGTCCGACGGCCGACGCCGCCAGCGCCCGCGCATCGACCAACGCCTGCCGGACAATCACATACTGGCGAAAATGGGGCAGCAACTCCCGGATAAACCCGATCCGATCGAACGCCCAGCCGTCCCCGTCGACGGGATCGGCCGAGCACCAGCTGATGCGCGAACCGTTCGGTCCATCCATGCGCACGAGGACGCTGTTCTGGAAGTGGCTAATCGGAAGAAGCTCGTTGTACGTCACCGACGTCTTCAGTTCCTCTTCGGTGTACAGGCTGGCGGCGTGCGCCACGTGGCTGTCGGGCAGGCGAATCAGCCGCGGGATCCGTTCGTCGCGCGGGTAGTAGCGGTCGAAATATTCGCGTTCCAAAGCATGGTGGCGTTCGCCGCGGTAATAGAGTCGCGCCAGGTAGATTTCCACATCGTCCTGGGATTGCCCGTGGGCGAAGGCCAGCATGTTGCCCTTCGTCCGGCAGGCTTCGTCGATGAGGGCGGAGCAGGCCGGCCAGTGCGCGTCGTCGAGCACGGCATCGTGCATCCCGCCCAGAATGCGGTCGAACAAATCCTGGCCGCTCACCGGCGCCCCACTTCGCCGGCGCGACCGCCCGGCCCGGCGCCTCCCCCGACGCATCGCACCGCTCGGCCCGCATTGCCGCCGACGCCTGCCCGATTATTCCGCTTCATCGCCACGACCGTCCGCCCTCCGGCGCGGGGAAGTTCGCTGGCTCCTAGCGATGTTACCGCGCCCGACGCGATTGGTACCCCTCCCACAGGAGGGGTTTCGATCATAAATGAGGGAGAGTCCGGCGTCACTGCTTGACCGGTGCACCTGTTTCCGGCGCCGCCCGTCAACGACGGGAACCGCCACTATCCGATGGCGACGGTTGCCGTCTGCCCCGCCGCGCTTCCGGCATGGCAGCCATACCGGGCCGGCGATGCCCGAGGCTTGGCGCGGCGCGGCGCCTGTGGATACAATGGGCGCGCCGCACCGCGCCCGGCCCGCCTCCCCACCGGAGCAACATGAGCAAACGGAACCGAAAGGGTTCCGAAGGCGCGGCCGACAGGCCTGAGATTCCATGACCGAACCCTCGGGCCGCGCGGCGAGCCGAGGCCATCCCGGATGGGTGCTACGACGGCCACGAAGGAATTGGCGGCAGGCGGTGCCGCGGCGCCGCAGGCAGGCGAGAGCTGCGTCGAATTCCTGATCGGCGAGCGCCGGGTTTCCAACGCCGCGGTCGCCGCCGCGCTGATCGCCGTGATCGGCGTTACCTTTTCCATCTTCCATCTCTACGCCGCCTATTTCGGCCAGGCCCAGAGCTATCTGCACCGGACGATGCACGTCACGCTGATGATCGTGATCTGCATTCTGCTGAAGCCCGCCGGCCGCAAATCCTGGAAAGAGCCGATCAACGCCTGGCTTGGCTACGACATCGCCTGCATTGCCATGACCATCGGCGTGCAGGCCTACATCTGCTGGGACGTTTTCGCCTTCATCAACCGGCGGGGGCTCGCCGATCCGGTCGACATGGCGGTCGGCGTGGCGATGATCCTTCTGGTCATGGACGCGACGCGCCGGGTGATCGGCTGGATCATGGTCGTGCTCGGCGCCTTCTTCATCCTGCAAAGCGCCTACGGCGAATATTTCTTCGGCATCTTCTACGGGCCGTCCATCGACTGGTCGCTGATCGTCAACGACCTGTTCATGGAGGAAGAGGGTATCTACACGATACCCATCAGCATCTCCGCGTCCTTCGTCGTGCTGTTCATCGTCTTCGGCGCCTTCATCATGCGCACCGGCGTCGGCGAGCTGTTCAAGGACATCGCCTACGGCCTGATGGGCCGGCAGGTCGGCGGGCCGGCCAAGGCGGCGGTCATGTCGAGCGCCTTCATGGCCTCGATCTCCGGCAGCGCGGTCTCCAACGTCGCGACCACCGGCACCTTCACCATTCCGCTGATGAAGCGCATGGGCTACCCGCCGGCCTTTGCCGGCGCCGTCGAGGCCTGCGCCTCGACGGGCGGCGTGTTCACCCCGCCGGTCATGGGCGCCGTCGCCTTCATCATGGCGGAATTCCTCGGCGTGCCCTACTGGGATGTCGTCAAGGCTGCGGCGATTCCCGCGCTGATCTATTTCACCGCCGTCCTCGCCATGGTGCATTTCCGCTCCCACCGCATGGGGCTGGCGGCGCAGGCGGATGCGGACCTGCCCTCGGCCTGGGGCGCGATCCGGGAACGTGGGCACATGCTGCTGCCGGTCGTGGCGCTGGTCGGCGCGCTGGTGGTCGGCTACAGCCCGATCTTCGCCGCCCTGCTCGGCATTGTCTGCGTGTTCGCCCTGAGCTGGTTCCGCGCCGAGACCCGCATGACCCCGGTGACCTTCCTGGGCGCACTGGAAGATGCCGCGCGCATGATGGTCTCCGTCGCCGTGCCGTCGGCCGCCGCCGGCCTGATCGTCGGCGCGCTCTATTTCTCCGGCCTCGCCGTCCGCTTCTCGACCTCGATCATCGACCTGTCCCAGGGCAGCACGATCCTCGCCCTGGCGCTGGCGATGGTCATCTGCATCATCCTCGGCATGGGGATCACGGTGACGGCGCTCTACATCCTGGTCGCCGCGCTGGTGGTGCCGGCCCTTACCAAGCTCGGCGTCGAACCGATGGCGGCGCATCTCTTCGCCTTCCATTTCGGCGTCCATTCCTACATCACGCCGCCGGTGGCGCTGTCCGCCTTCGCCGCCGCCGCGATCGCCGGCAGCGACCCGATGAAGACCGGGTTCCAGGCGGCGCGGCTGGCCCTGGCGGCCTATATCCTGCCCTACATGTTCGTCTATTCGCCGGGCCTCGTCGCGGTCGGCGCCTGGCACGAAATCCTGATCGCCGCGGCGACGGCGATGGTCGGCGTCATCGCGCTGGCTGCGGCGGTCGAGGGCTGGCTGTTCCGGCCGGCGCCGGGCTGGCAACGCATCGCGCTGGCGGCCGGGGCAATTCTCCTGGTGATGCCGCCATTGTGGTCCCACGCCGCCGGTTTCGTTATTGTGGCCGCGATTGCCGGCATCCAGTGGCTCGGCCGCGCGCCGGCATCGGGCGTGCGCGCAGGCCCGGAGCATGAAAGACCGGCCCGGGAGAGCGGACCATGACGCGCCGCAGCGCCCTTATCGTCGGATGGACGGCCGTTGCCGGGGCGACCGCGCTGCTCTTCGTGCTCGACGCCCTGCGCATGGTCAACTTTCACTTCAACTGGTTCATCGCGATCCTGCTGGCCGTCTCGGCCGCGCTGGTCGCCGTCGTCGTCGCGCTGGCCCGGCGGGCCGGAAGCGCGACGCCGCCGAATGACGATCAGCCGGCGCAAGACCGGCAGGCCTGAACGGCCAAATCCGAAACGCAACCGAAGGAGGAAAAAATGAAAACCACCTGGACAGTAATCGGAGCCAGCGCCGCGGCCGCTGCACTGGCGCTCGGACTGGCCGGCAGCGCCGGCGCCGCCATGCCCAAGACACTCTCGATCACCACATCGGGCAAGGGCGGCAGCTGGTTCGCCGTCGGCAGCCGGGTCATCCGCGAGGTCGAGAAAGCCAATCCCGGCCTGGTGACCCAGGTCCAGACCGGCGGCGGCCTGACCAACCTGCGGAAGATCCAGGCGGGCCAGGCCGATATCGGCATGACCTTCGCCTTCGCCGCGCCGATGGCCTACAACGCCGTCGCGCCGTTCAAGAAGAAGCACGACAAGCTGACCTATCTCGGCGTGCTGTTCCCCGGCTATCTGCAGATCGTCACCAAGAAGGCGAGCAAGATCGAGAAGTTCGAGGACCTGTTCGACAAGCGGATCTCGGCCGGCAAGATCGGCTGGGGCGGCGAACTGATGTTCCGCCTGATGCTCGGTGTCTACGGCATGGATTACGAAAAGATCCGTGCCAAGGGCGGCGTCATCAACCATGTCGGCACCGCGCAATCGACCCAGATGATGCGCGACGGCAACATGGACGCCATCGTGAGCGGCGGCAGCCCGCCGAGCCACCCCAAGTTCGCCGAATTGTCCCTGACGACGAAGATCGACCTGCTGTCGATCGGCGACGAGGGGTTGGGCCGTATCTTCAAGGCCTATCCGTCCTTCGTGAAGGCGACCATGCCGGCCGATCCCTACAAGGGCGTCAAGGGCAGCTTCCGTACCATTGGCGGGGCAGTCATCCTGGTCGCGAAAAAGAGCCTGTCCGACGAGGCCGCCTACCGGATCGTCAAGGCGTTCTATGGCAACCTCGACGGCATCAAGAAGGACATGAAGCAGCTTCGCGAGGCCAATGCCAAGGACGCGCTGACCGGCAACAAGGGGCTCCCCCTGCATCCCGGCGCCGCGCGCTACTACAAGGAAGTGGGCTTGATGAAGTAACTGCCGGGACGCCAGTCCCGACCGCCATTCCGGCGGAGACGCCCGGCTGCGCAAATCGCGGCCGGGCCTCTCCGGCTTTTTTCACGCTACGGAGACAGCATGCGCACGCTGATCGAAAACGGCACCGTCGTCGCCTGGGACGGCGGCCGGCATCATGTCCTCGAATCCGGCGTCCTGGTCTTCGAGGGCAACGAGATCGTCCATGTCGGTGCGGACTACCAGGGCGAGGCCGATACGGTCCTCGACGCCACCGGGCGCCTCGTCATCCCCGGATTCGTCAATTCGCACCTGCATCTGACCGACACCCCGTTCACCAAGGGGCACCAGGAAGATATCGGCAGCCCCTCGGGGCCGTCGAACTACCAGAACTACAACGCGCTCTACAAAATGCTGCCCGGCGTCCGCAAGGCGTCGGCGCCGGAAGACCAGTATGCCGGCGTGCAGAACTCGCTCGCCGAACTCCTGCTGACCGGATCGACGACCATCGTCGAGCTCGGCTACGACTATGAGATCGGCGGCGGCGGCGACATGGCGATTACCGAGACGATCGCCGACCTGATCGGCGCCTCGGGCATCCGCTGCTACACCGGACCGCGCTACCGCACCCGCTACTACGGCGCCGACGACGCCGGCGGCGTGTTCTACGAGGATTATCCGAACGGCGCGCGCGAACGCTTCGAGGCCTGCGTCACCTTCTGCCGGGACTGGAACGGCCGCTACGGCGACCGGCTGCGTACCATGCTGGCGCCCGGCCAGATCGACACCTGCGATGCGCAACTTTTGAAAGACACGCGGCGCTATGCCGACGAATTGAAAATCCCCATCCAGCTCCACGCCGGCCAATCGCCCTTCGAATTTTCCCGGGTCCGGCAGACCGAAGGCCGGACCAGCGTCGAATACATGATGGAGACCGGCCTGCTCGGCGCCGATTTCATCATCGGCCACGGCCAGTTCATGTCCGACGACGGCAATATCGGCAGCATGGCGAAACACGAGATCGCCGCCCTGCGCGACTCGCGGACAGCGGTCTGCCACCTGCCCTGGGTCAAGGCGCGGCGCGGCGGCGTGATCGATTCGATCCAGAAATACCGCGACCTCGGCATCCGCCAGTGCCTGGGCACCGACAACTACCCGCTCGACATGTTCCACGAGATGCAGACCGCGGCCATCGTCTGCAAGATCGTCGAGAAATCCTCGGTCGCGGCGACCTGCGAGGACGTGTTCCGCATGGCGACCGTCGACGGCGCCGACGCGCTCGGCCGGCCGGACCTGGGCCGCCTGGCGCCGGGCTGCAAGGCGGACATGGTGTTCGTGCGCATCGACACGCCCCGGGCCGCCCCGGTCTACGATCCGTTCAAGTTCCTCGTCCTAGCGGCGGGCGGCGGCGATGTCGACCGGGTGATCGTCGACGGCGCCACCGTCGTCGAAAACGGCAATGTACTGACATTCGACGTGTCCGAAGCCGTCCGCCGGGTCAACGAAGCGAGCAAACGGGTCTGGGCGAGGCTGGATTACTAAAGCGTGTCCGTTTCTATCGGAAGCGGCGATGCAACAATGGCCGCCCCTTCGACAGGCTCAGTGCAGGCCCTTCGATACGCCGTGGAGCCTGTCCCGAGCGAAGCCGAGGGGCCGCTACTCAGGGTGAGGGGAATGTTTGAGCAATGAGCAACAATTCAAAGCACCTCATCCCGAGTAGCTCCGGATTTTTTCCGGGGCGTATCGAGGGACGCCACGCCGCCATGGTTCCGTTCAAAACGGACAAGCTCTAGCGCAGAGGCACGGCCGCGCTACGTCCGTAGCGGGTCGTCGTCGCTGGTCAGCGAGGCGCGGCGGTCGGCGAGCCGGGCGCCCCATTGCGAATGCAGCACGTCTTTCAGCGGCGTGATGTTGGTCGGGTCCTCGGCATTGAGGAAATCGCCGCCGTAATAATGCTCGACCCGGTTGCCGAACGGATCGAACCAGTAGTCGAAAATCTGCCCCGCGATGGTGTGCCGGCCGATGCCCCAGGAATGCCGGTGGCCCTGCGCCTTCAGATGTTCGTGACCGATGAACAGGGCGTTGACGTCGGCCAGATGGGTGATGTGAAAGTGATGGTCGGCATTGGTGCCGCGCATGTAGAGCGCGTCGCCGGTCCGCGCCGAGCGGACCAGGCCGAAATCGGTCAGGAACCGCTCCATCCGGTCGAGATCGGGCGCGGCGAAACGGGCCCAGGCGAGATCCGTGACCTTGATCATCCGCTCCTCCATTCAGACACGGCTATTGCAGCCACTCCAGGCAACCCGTCTCGGCGAGGATTGCGTCGAGGCCGGGCGCGCCCTTGGCCGCGGCATATTTCTGCCGGAGCGCGACCAGCGAGCGGGCGTGGTATTTCTGCGGCCCCTGGACGTAGGCGCCGCCCGGCAGATCGACGCTGAAGCTCTCCTCACCGGCCTCCAGCGCGTCGGCGTTGGCGCGCGACCAGGGCAGGAAGAAGGCGCCGGCATTGGCGAGCAGCGGCGCCAGCGTTTCCTTCAGGCTGTCCCAGCGCTCGAACGGCCCCTCGTTGTGCGGCTCCAGCACCCGGTAGCTCCAGGCCAGCACCTTCGGCGCCCGGGCCCGGATGATGCCGGCCGCCGTCGGGTCGAGCGCGGCCTCGTAGAGCTGCGGCGCCAGGCCGAAATCGGCGAAGGCAGGCCGCGCGCCGAACAGGTATTTGCGCGACTCCAGGTGCGCTTCCAGGATCGCCAGAAGATCGTCGAGATAGCGCGAGATCAGTGGCGCGTTGGCTTCGCTCGACCCGGTGAAATGGACCCGGCCGACCATCCGCTCCCGGACCTGGTCCGCCAGCGCCTCGACCGCCGCCGTCTCCCCGTCCGGCAGGAAGGAGCGGGCGAGCACCAGCGCCGTGGCGCGCCGGTCGACCTCCGAATGCCAGCGGTGGTGGAACATCAGCTTGTTGCCCCATTCGTCGCCATATTCCTCGATCAGCGCGGAGAGGAAGCGCAGGGCCGGATCGTCGGGATGGATCGACGGCGCGGGATAGTCCGCTTCCAGCGCCTCGATGACCGGTGTCGAATCCTGCAGCGCCTCGTCGTCCGGCGTGATCACCAGCGGGATCAGCGGCAGCCGCGCGCGCGCCTTGAACTCCTCCGGGTGCTGCGAGCGTTGCAGCCACAGGTGCGGCACGGCCTTGTAGCGGAACCAGGCCCGCACCTTGACCGAATAGGGCGACATCTCGTTGCCGAAGATCCTGAAGGGCGCTGTCATGCCGGTCCTTTCGTTCTCTTAATGTCTCGGTAACTAAGGATTTACTTCCTGCCGCTTTCTCGGTAGTCGATACCGCAATCCTCCCCTCGGTGTCGCCCCGCATGGATCGGCTTGCGCAAGACCGAGATCCGGTAAGCGGAAACTCAGGGTGGCTTAATAAAATACCACGCGCCACTGTTCGTATTTCATTAACATCAATTCGAAAAGATACTTCATCATCGTCCACTTTTTTTAGTCTACCCCGTATCTTGAAAAAACCAGGTTTGTACGTTGATTGAAAAAGAGCAAGTCTAATCGGACAGTTATTGACAATCAGGCGCTATCCATTGCCTTCAACGCGGCTTGGCACCGTTCAACGACGACAAACGAATCAACCGACTCGGCAATCTCTATCGCACTGCTAAACCTTTCTCGCGCTTCATTCTGTCTTTTCTCAAGTAACGCTAAAAAACCAAGATCCATTATGCACCAAGCAAAATTGGCAGGTGACGGGATCTCACAAAAATCGCTCGCCGCCATCTCTAGATACTGTCTAGCTTTCCTCCGTGCATTAAACATTGCGCTTAACAAAAAAGGCAAATTCCGTAAAATTACACCAAATTCGGGTTTTTGTTTCTTTTGGGCAATAGATAAATATATTTCACCCAGAAAAAGAGCGTGGATCCCTGGAATAGTAGTTGAAATCTTCATTTCTTTGTAGCGTACGCGAGATTCTTCCAAATACTTGACACCAGAAACAAATTCTCCGGCCAACACTTTAGCCAACCCCAAATACTGATGAACTGCGGTCAAACCTACTTGATATCCCAATTTTTCCATTTCATCTACAACCTCTGTCAATATCTTTTTTGCTTCCTCTCCTTTCTGCGACAATGCTAATGCCGCGCCGTGTATACTTCGCGCCCCAAGGTACATCACCGGACTCAGTGTTAATTGATAAATTTCGCGGATTTTTGCGATAGCTTCTTCGGGTTCATTATTAAACAAATCGATATATGCCATATCGACGAGAGCGAATTCGCGTGCCGGAAACTCAGCACCAGCTTCAACAAGCTCCAATAATCTTTTTGTCTGCACTCGGCCCTTACGGGGATTGCCGTCGGTCAACGAACTTATTGCCAAAATATGCAATGCATTCGCGACTAACCAATGATCGCCTTGTGTCTCACCAATAGCGACCGCAGCTTCCGCATATTCCTCTACTTTCTTTACTCGCCCAGTTTTCAGCGGCCCCCAAAAAACTTCAATCCAAGCCAACGCCATGTTAACGTATCCAATCGCTAAACTATCATTTTCCTGTACCGCTATTTCCGAGGCATATTCGATAAGTTCCAATGCCGAATCGGCTTCATTCATCGACCAATAAGCAAGTCCCAGTTGGATACAAAATCGTGAAATTTTTTTTCTGTCTTGCATTGACTTGACTCTTGGCAACAACGGACGAAACAATTGTATACATTTCTTATTTTCTCCGGTGATGTACAAAAAGTTTCCGTAAGAAATAAGGCTATCGCAAACTAACTCAAAATCTAGTTCATCGACGTACTGATTAATCAGTTTGCTACCTGATTCGAAATTTTCACGGGCGTCTTCCAATGCATAAATGCGGACATTTTCGTCGGCAGCTAATGATAAATATCGGAGCGCTTTTTCAAATTGCCCTGTCCTACTGAAATGGTATGCAAGTTCATGCATAGACTTGATCGATTTTTCGTTAGCATCAGATTCAATCGCGCGTGCTATAGACAAGTGCATGGCCTGTCTCTGATCGCGGAGCAATCCATCATAGACAGCTTCACGTATCAGCGCGTGCCTGAAGCGATAACGTGTTCCACTCTCGGTATCGACGAGGTCGATCAATGACTGTTTTTGTAATAGGGTAATCACATTATCAAATTGCTCGGGAGCGCTCATTTGGCTCTTCACAATTTTGTTGTCGAAGTTCCGGCCGATAACGGCCGCAATCTTAAGAACCTCGTCAGCGTCCTCGGCGAGCCGATCCAAGCGGGATCGAAGCAAATTTTCTAGAGTAGTTGGTATAGCTGCCTGTCCGGCATCTGAGTTGAGTGTTGTTGAGTAAAGATCTTGCGATTCGGTCAAGTAAGCGACGAGTTCTTCGATGAACAAGGGATTTCCGTCTGCGCGATCAATTATTTTAGGATCTACGCGCTTAAACTTTGAGGCAGCTTCCAATCTTTGTCTCGCTAGTGAAAGAGATTCTCTCGACGATAGTGGCGCGAGATCTATCGTGTTAACGTCAACATGATCATGCCATGGTGCTTCAAACTCAGGCCGGAAAGTGCAAATGATTAAGAGAGGTATGTTTTTCTTAAGTTCCAAAAGTCGCATGAGGAAAAGGCGGGAACTGGCATCTATCCAATGTAAGTCTTCGAAAACAAGAATTGTTGGTTGCCACCGGCAGCGCTCGACGACGAAGCGCTCAAGTGTGTCGCGCGTACGCACGCCGATCGACTCTGAATCAAGATTTTCTAACGTAGGGACAGAACGAACTCCGAGAAGGTATTCTAGATAGGGTAGGTTGGAGTCCTTGTCGATTCCAAGCATTTCGAGGCCATTTTTTAAGCGTCTTGAAATGCTTCCTGAACTTGCACTAGGGGAAATCCCGAAAGAATCACGGATGAGTTGCGCGAACGGCATGAACGGAATTCTTTGGCCCTGTTCGGAACAGTGGCCTTGATGGATGTTGATGCGCTTCTCCTCCAATGCACGGGTAAGTTCGTACATTAGCCGCGACTTGCCGATTCCTGGTTCGCCGCGCAAGTTTACGATCTGTCGTTTTCCCTCGGCCGCAGTTTCCCAGAGAGTCAATAGGCGGTTCAATTCGCCGTCACGGCCGACGAAAGGAGTGAGCACAACATTCGATGCATCACCGAGACGGCGCCGGGTCCGACCGACATGGTGGATGCGAAACGCGCGTACCCCAGTGGATATTCCTTTCAGTAGTCTTTCTCCGAGATATGTCGCTTCGATCTCAGCCGACGCGAGCTTCGTGACTGCTTCGCTGGCTACCACCTGACCAGGTTCTGCCAGCCCTTGCAGTCTGAAAGCGATAGTCGGTGTACTGCCGACCGCGGTATCCAGACCGGCGGCATGGGCTTCTGACATGGTCTCGACAATTGCATAGCCTACGTGCAGCCCTACTCGGGTCGCAAGAGGTTCTGGAGAATTTATCCCTATACTGGCCTCGCAGATGTCCAGCGCGGCGCGCAAGCCCCGATCAACATCGTCTTCGTGGGCATTCGGCCAGCCAAAGTAAGCCATAACACCGTCGCCGAGATACTGCGCCACATGTCCGCCGGCACCCGTGACGATTCGGCCGACGCTGGTCTGCCAGTCGCGAAGGATCGATCGCAGGGCCTCTAGATCCATGCGCTGCGACAATTCTGTCGAATCGACAACATCGCAAAACATCACCAAGAGATGACGACGCTCCGCGTGGGAACTTTCGTCGCCGATGGCGGATAACTCTTGCACCAAGCGACGTCGCTGGCCAAGTGACAAACCCAAGGTCGCCAAGTCGCCGTCTGTCAAGGTTAAAAGGTCTTCGACACCGATGTCAGCTGCCTCAAGAACTCTCGTGAGATCCTCCAGGCCATGACTTGCAAGCCAATGTTGAAGCGCTTCCATCTGAAGTTGCCCCTTTTCGGTGGTGGGGTGGTCTGCGCCGCAACTTACCCGGCCCAAAAGGGCCACGTGACTAGATCTTCTACTTGACACGGCAGCGAGGCGAGCCATACGAAAGACTATCAGAAGTGCACCGATTGGGCCATACTAGTTGATGGATCTATCCGGAAAGCTTATCGTTGTTGGCAGAAGCGCCCGCGCACCGCCGGAATGTCGCCGCCAAGCACTATCTCGCCTATCTTAGGCTCGGCACCCAAGATAGCGACCAAGGTACCAGTGCGATGTTGTAGCCGCCGAAAAGAGCGAAGCATCGCGATCCTGGCGGTACTGGGTCCGGTCTACGCAGCTTATCTCGCCGTATTTCCGGCGCTTCTCTTTACGGCCGGCATGTAGTTGCCCGTTCAGGCAGGAATTGACCAACGCAACAATACTCTGACCGTTGTTGCGTTCTGGGTCCGGGTTCTTGACGACATCATGAATCCATATCAGACAGCTTTTCCGGGGTTGCCAAATCTCGATCTGCGAGCCCGTGAAGCCGTTATACTTACAGCCATTTCCGCGACCCATTGAACCATTGGGGCGGATTCACGAAATCATACTGGGACATGATTTCAACGCGTCTTCGTAGGTTCGAAATTTCGTGTTCAATCAAGAACCCCGCGAGCCGAGGGAATCGGCCGCCTGAGACTGTCCGCCCCAAGGGGTCCCTTACACCCTGCGGCGAACGGAGAATTCGCGCGAAACCGGTGTAAACCCAGCGTTCTCATCTTGGTGGTGACGTCGCCGCGGCGACGGATGATTCCGCTAGGCTGGTGCAGTGGTCGGCTACATTACCCCGCGACCTAACGGATGCCGGCCCGACCGAGGCCATTTCCGCCATCGGCACTCGGACACAGCCTTACCATTGAAAACTATGCATTCGCATGGATTACTGAACTTATTTCGCAGGGTGATTGGTTGGTTCCTTTGGATGATATTTTATTATATTTCAGTGCAATAATTGTATAGCTTCTGATGTACTCCGACTTTTCCGGAGTGACATCATCGGTATTTCCGGGGCAGCGGCGATCCGACGGCGGTCGCTTGTTTCCGCCGGATTATCCGCACCGTCGGCGGGAAAGCCGGCACTGCGTAGCCAGCGGTACAATTCCCTTTCGTTTCCCGTAACCGGGGACGCGCCGCGCCGTTCAACCCCCGTCGTCTATCGTGTGCAGTTCGCGGCGCAGGATCTTGCCAGTCGGGTTGGTCGGCAGGTCGGCGACGAACTGGATCCGGCGCGGCACCTTGTAGGGCGCGAGCGTCTTGCGGCAGTGGGCGAAGATGTCGTCGGCGTCCGGGTCGCTGCCGGGCCGCGGCACGATATAGGCCTTGGCGAGCTCGCCCTTCTGGGCATCGGGCACGCCGCCGACCGCGACCATCGAGACATCAGGGTGCGCCGCCAGCACCCGCTCCAGCTCCGCCGGGTAGACGTTGAAGCCGGCGGTGTTGATCATGTCCTTCTTGCGGTCGACGACCCAGAGGAAGCCGTCCTCGTCGCGGGTGCAGACGTCGCCGGTGCGGAACCAGCCGTCTTCGGTCATGGCCTCCTGCGTCGCGGCCTCGTTGGCGTAGTAGCCCATCATGACGAGCGGACCGCGGATCAGCAGTTCGCCGGGCTCGCCCGCCGGCATGGTCTGCGACGGGTTCTCCAGGCCGCCGATCCGCGCCTCGACATAGGGAATGGCCACGCCGATGGAGCCGAGCCGGCGCTCGTAGTGCGCGCCGTGGGTCGTGCCGAGGCCGGCCAGTTCGGTCATGCCCCAGAGTTCGAGCAGGGTCGCGCCGAACTTCTCCTCGACCTCGGCGGCGGTGGCGGCCGGGAAGGTCTGCCCGCCGCAGGTCAGCCGCTCCAGGCTCGAATAGTCGTATTTGTCGATCGCCGGGTCGGCCAGCATGTACATGAAGCCGGTCGGCACCGCCTCCAGCATGGTCGCGCGGTATCGCTCAACCGAGCGCAGCATGTCCTCGGACACGAAGCGTTCGAGCAGGACGAGGGTCGAGCCGTAGAACAGCGAGCCGTTCAAGACCGCCTTGCCGTAGACGTGGGAGCAGGGCAGCGCGGTGACGACGATATCGTCCGCGGTCCGCCCGTGCATGAGCTTCATCCCCGCCGTGCCGACCGCGATGGCGCGGTTGGACATCATCGCGCCCTTGGGATGGCCGGTCGTGCCGGAGGTGTAGCCGATCGCGCCCAGGTCATCGAGGCCGCGGGTGCGTGTTTCGAAGTCCTCCGATGCATCGCCGAGGAAGTCCTCGAACGGCGTCGCGTCGGCCGGCCCGTCGTCGTCGAACAGGACGATCCTCTCGACGTCGGAGCCGGCCAGCGCCTCCGTCAGCCCGTCGCCCTTGCCCGCGCCGACCATGAGCAGCTTCGCGCCGCAATTGCCGGCGATGTAGCCGATCTCGCCGGCCGTCAGCATGGCGGTGACCGGATTGAGCACCGCGCCGGCCTTGGCGGTGCCGTAATAGGCCGCGACCCAGTCATACGAATTCTGCCCGCACAGGGTCACCCGGTCGCCGGGCTCGATGCCGTGCGCCACCAGGGCGTTGGCGACCCGGTTGGCGCGCCGGTTGAGCGCGTCGTAGCTGTAGGGTACGTCGCGGAATATCACCGCCGGCTTGTCGCCGTATGCTGCGGCGGCCTTCCCGATGGCTTCGCCGAGTGTCATCAGCATGGCTGTTCTCCCTGTATCCCTTGCCCGGCCCGCCGTGGTGCCCCGACCGGTTCGGTATCGGCCGCGTCGTGCCGCCGCCCGTCATATCGACCGGAGCGGAGATCCCCATCCGTCATTTCGACCGAAGTGGAGAAATCTTTCCAGCGCGGTGCAAGGCCCGTGGCACCGCAGTTGAAAGATTTCTCCACTCCGCGCCGGATAAATCCGGCGCTCTGGTCGAAATGACGGAATTGTATTGACGGCGCGATGGCTTTCGAACCGGGCCATTATCCTATTCCCCGTACCCTTCCACGAAAAAGTCGATGGCGAGCGGCTTGTCCGGATGGTTGCGGTATTTGTCCAGGTCGGTAACGCCTTCGGACGCCAGCACATCCTCGTCGATATAAAGGTTGCCGGTGCAGGCCCTGGCGTCGCGGGTCAGGATGATGTGGGCGCAGTCGGCCAGGATCTCCGGCGTCCGCGCGGTCTCCCAGTCCATGCCGGGCACCAGCTTGAGCGCGGCGGTCGAGATGAAGGTCTTCGGCCACAGCCCGTTCACGGCGATGCCGTATTTTGCGAACTCCGCGGCATGACCGATCACGCACATCGACATGCCGAATTTCGACATGGTGTAGGCGGTCGTGTCCTTGAACCATTTCGGGTTCAGGTCGAGCGGCGGGCTGAGCGTCAGGATGTGCGGGTTGGCTGCCTCCCGAAGATACGGCAATGCCGCCTGGGTCGCCGCGAAAGTGCCGCGCGCGTTGATGCCCATGATCAGGTCGTAGCGCCGCATCGGCGTCGCCGGTGTATCGGTCAGGCTGAGCGCGCTGGCGTTGTTGACCAGGATGTCGATGCCGCCGAACGTCTCCGCCGCCGCCGCCATGGCGTCGCGGAGGCCGGCGTCGTCGCGCACGTCGACCGGCAGGGCAAGCGCCCGGCCGCCGGCCTTTTCCATATCTTCGGCTGCGGTGTAGATCGTGCCCGGCAGCTTCGGGTGCGGTTCGACCGTCTTGGCCGCAACGACGATGTTGGCGCCGTCCTGCGCCGCCCGGAGGCCGATGGCGTGGCCGATGCCGCGCGTCGCGCCGGTGATGAACAGGGTCTTCCCTTGCAAGCTGGCCATGCGGCGTTCCCCCGATTCGGCTGGGCTGTTGGCGGCGCCGGAATTCGTCCGGCCCTGCAAGGCATAGGGCGAGCCGCCCCCCGGACTCAAGCCGAAGTTGAAACAGGGGCGGATTTCTCGCCGGTTGCACCCCGTGCCGGGCAGAGCCAGGCCGCTTTACTTCCCCCTCTCCGGAGATTTCCGTTTCGAGACCCGGACACCGTCGGGAGCGGCGGCAGAAACGGCCCCGCGGCGGAAACGCTTCGGGCGGCCGGGGATTTGCCGGTCCGGCGCCCACTCTTTTTGCAGGATACAGGAGCGGCTGGCGTCTCAGCCGCCCCCGACCCAGCCCGACCGAGTCCGGTTCAGCCCGGCTGTTCGGCCCGGCCCGGGTCGAACATCGCGCGGCGGGCGGCTTCGGCAGCGGCTTCGGCCTCGGCCTCGGCGGCGCGGGCGGCTTCGCGGGCGGCGCGGCGCTCCTCGCGGTCCATCGCGGCGATGGCGACTTCGTCGTTCATCAGGTCTTCGTCGCCCTCGGCCTGGCTGAGCACCACCGGGTCTTCGCCCCGGGCGGCGCGCTCGGCCTGAGTCTTCGCCTCTTCGGACGAGCGCGCGACATTGACCGTGACCGTCACCGAGACCTCCGGATGCAGCACGACCCGGACCGGGAAGATGCCGAGCATCTTGATCGGATGCTCGATGACGACCTGGCGCTTGTCGACCGTGTAGCCGGATTCGGTCAGGCCGTCGGCGATGTCGCGGCCGGACACCGAGCCGTAGAGCTGGCCCGCCTCGCCGGCGTTGCGGATCGCGGTCACCGCCGCGCCTTCCATCTTTTCGGCGACCGATTCGGCCTCGCCCTTGAGGGTCAGGTTGTCGGCTTCGAGCTGCGCCTTGCGCGCCTCGAACGCGGCGACATTGTCTTCGGTCGCCCGCAGCGCCTTCCTTTGCGGCAGCAGGAAATTGCGCGCGAAGCCGGGCTTGACGGACACGATATCGCCCATCTGGCCGAGCTTCTCGATCCGCTCGAGCAGGATTACGTCCATGGCGCGCCCTCCCTAGCTCGAGACGTAGGGGATCAGCGCCAGAAAGCGCGCACGCTTGATCGCGCGGGACAGTTCGCGCTGTTTCTTGGCCGACACCGCGGTGATGCGGCTCGGCACGATCTTGCCGCGCTCCGACATGAAACGCTGCAGCAGCTTGACGTCCATATGGTCGATCTTCGGCGCGTTCGGGCCGGAGAAAGGGCAGCTCTTGCGGCGGCGGAAAAACGGGCGGCGGGCCATCAGGCGTCTCCCTCGGTCTTTTCGGCAGCCTCGCCGGCGGCGGGTTCGGCTGGCGCTTGCTCAGCGGCCTCCCCGGCCTCTGTAGGGGAGGGTTTCAAACCCTCCCCCGCGGTCTCTTCGGCGGATTCTTCGGCGGACGCTTCCTCGGCGGCTGCTTCAGCGGGCGCCTCTTCAACGGCTTTCCCGGCGTCTGTAGGGGAGGGTTTCAAACCCTCCCCTACAGTTTCTTCAGCGGATTTTTCTTCAGCCTTTTCCGCCGCTTTTTCCGGAACCTTTTCTGGAGCTTTGTCTGGAGCCGTTTCCGGAGCCTTTTCGGCGTCCTTCTTCTCGGCGGCAGCCGCCCTCTCGGCCCGGCGCTCATCGTCGCGCCGGCTGCGCCGCTCGCCGCGGTCGCGCCGTTCCTCGCGCCGCTGCATCATGATCGACGGGCCCTCGTTCAGCTCGTCGACCCGCAGGGTGAGTTCGCGCAGCACATCCGCGTTGAGCCGCATCAGGCGCTGCATCTCGTGCACCGCCTCGGCCGGCGCGTCGATGTTCATCAGCACATAATGCGCCTTGCGGTTCTTCTTGACCCGGTAGGAGAGGTTGCGCAGGCCCCAGTATTCCCGCTTCTTCACTTCGCCGCCGCCGTTGGCGATGGTTTCGGCGAAGCCGTCGCTCAGGGTATCGACCTGGCTGGCGGCAATGTCCTGGCGCGCGAGATACACGCATTCGTAATACGGCAAGATAAACGCTCCTTACGGCTGTTTCGCGACCTGCCGCTGGAATTTCTTTTGCGGTTCCAGCCCGCTCCCCCTCCCGGCCACCCGACGGGATTATCCTTGAATGGGTGGCCGGGAGGGGGAGCGGGCCGGCGCCGAAACGCCAAGAAAAACAGCCGCACAGATCTAGCCGGGGTCTCGGGAAAACGCCCTCTCCCCGGCAAGGAGATATGGCAAGCGCGCAATATATGCTGCGGCGCACCCGGCGCAAGGGGCCGGGTTGACACGCTTATGCCGCACGCTAAGAACCGGCAAGCAGTTCCATCGGGTCAAGAATCGTTTCATGGCAGAGCGCGTTTTCGTCTTTCCGGGGCAGGGCTCCCAGGCCGTCGGCATGGGCCGGGACCTGGCCGGGGCTTCGTCCGTTGCACGGCTGGTCTTCGAGGAAGTGGACGATGCGCTGTCCCAGAGCCTGTCCCGGCTGATGTTCGACGGGCCGGGCGAAGATCTGGTCCTGACGGAGAATGCCCAGCCGGCGCTGATGGCGGTCAGCCTCGCCGTCCTGCGCACGCTGGAAGACGCCGGGCTCGACCTCGCCGCAGCCGCGCGCTTCGTGGCCGGCCATTCGCTGGGCGAATATTCGGCGCTGTGCGCGGCCGGCGCCTTCCCGCTCGCCGATACCGCCCGGCTGCTCAAGGCGCGCGGCCGGGCGATGCAGGCGGCGGTGCCGGTCGGCGACGGCGCGATGGCGGCCCTGCTCGGCGCTTCACTGGAGCAGGCGGAAGAAGCCGTGAGCGCGGCGCTGGACGACGAGGTCTGCGCCATCGCCAACGACAACGCCACCGGCCAGGTCGTGATCAGCGGCCATGCCGGGGCCATCGACCGGGCGATTGCCGCGGCGCAGGAGATGGGCGTGCGGCGCGCCATGAAGCTGCAGGTGAGCGCCCCCTTCCACTGCGCCCTGATGCAGCCGGCGGCCGACGTCATGGCAGAGGAACTTGGCCGCGTGCCGCCTGGAATGCCGGCCGTGCCCCTGATTGCCAACGTCACGGCGCAGGCTGTCAGCGACGGCCCGACGATCGGCGAGCTGCTGGTGCAGCAGGTCACCGGCCTGGTGCGCTGGCGCGAAAGCATGCTGTTCGCCCGGGACGCGGGCTGCGCCGGGCTGGTCGAGCTGGGCGCCGGCAAGGTGTTGACGACAATGGCGCGCCGGATCGACCCGGACCTCACGGGAACGGCGGTCGGCACGCCGGACGATATCGACACATTCCTCGCCGCGGCCTGACCGGCCGCCTGGCGGAAAAACACGGGAATTGGGACAGCTTCATGTTCGACCTCAGCGGCAGGAACGCGCTCGTGACCGGCGCTTCGGGCGCCATCGGCGGCGCGATTGCGAGGGCCCTGCACGCCCGGGGCGCGGCGGTCGCCCTCTCCGGCACGCGGCGGGAGGCGCTTGACACCCTCGCAGAAGACCTGGGCGAGCGGGCCCATGCCGTCCCCGCCAATCTCGGCGATGCGGAGGAGACCGAGGCGCTGCCCGGCCGGGTCGAGGAGGCGCTCGGCGATCTGCACATCCTGGTCAACAATGCCGGGCTGACCCGCGACATGCTCGCCCTGCGCCTGTCCGACGACCAGTGGCAGAGCGTGATCGACGTCAACCTGACCGCCACCTTCCGCCTGAGCCGCGCGGCGCTGCGCGGCATGATGCGGCGGCGCCACGGCCGGATTATCAACATCGCGTCCATCGTCGGCGTCACCGGCAATCCCGGCCAGGCCAACTACGCCGCCTCCAAGGCCGGCATGATCGGCATGACCAAGAGCATGGCGGCCGAGGTCGCCGCGCGCGGCGTGACGCTGAACTGCATCGCGCCCGGCTTCGTCCGCTCTCCGATGACCGACGCGCTCAGCGAGCAGCAGCAGGCCGGCCTGATCGAGCGCATCCCGGCCGGCCGGATCGGCGAGCCGGCGGATATCGCGGGCGCCGCGGTCTTCCTGGCGAGCGACGAGGCGGCCTACGTCACCGGCCAGACCGTCCACGTCAACGGCGGCATGGCGATGATCTGAGCGGGGTGCCGCCTTACCGGTTTACTAAATTTTATCCATATATTATCTATATGAAACGCCGCGAAATTCTGAGAAGGCTAAACAAGGCGGGATTTGTGCGGGCCGAAGGCGCAAACCATACCCGGATGACCCACCCCGACGGTCGCTGGACCGTGATCGGCCGGCACGCGGAAATCCCGACCGGAACGGTGCGCGCCATCGAGCGGCAGACCGGGGTCAAACTGCTTCCCTGAGAGGAGAAAGGACGCGCGATGCCCCGCAGGTTTTACCCGGCGATCATGCATAGCGACGACGGCAGGACGTTCGGCATCTCGTTCGTCGACTTTCCCGTCCATGCCGGCGGCGACTCGGCCGAGGCGGCGGTCGCCGACGCCGAAATCGTGGTCGCCGAGGTCGTCGCCTCCCTCCAGGAATCCGGAACGCCGATTCCGCGCCCAACCGCAATTGCCGATATCCCGGCCGAGGATCGCGACGACGCCGCCCTGATCGCCCTGGTGCCGGTCCACCTGCCCGGTAGGTCCAGGGTGGTCTCGATCACGCTCGACGAGGACCTGATTGCGCGGATCGATGCCGTCGCGCCGAACCGCTCCGGCTTTCTGGCCGAAGCGGCGCGCGCCCGCCTGAGCGGCGGATAAGCCAGGGGTTGGTCCGCCACCCCGCCGCCATCGGGACGCTGCCGGCCGCGGACCTATCCATCCGACCCCTACTGCCCCATGAAGCGCTCGCGGCGGGAGAGCCACCAGCCGTATTGCTCCGGCCAGGCCTTCCAGCGGCCGTCGGCGTCCAGCGCCTTTGCGGCGTGGTGCGGCCAGAACGGGTTGTAGAGCGCCTCGCGCGCGATCGCGATCAGGTCGGCGTCGCCTTCCTGCAATATTTCCTCGGCGTGGTCCGGCTCAACGATCAGGCCGACCGCCATTGTCGAGACGCCGGCCTCCCGCCTGATCTGCGCCGAGAACGGCACCTGGAAGCCGTATTGCCGCGGCAGGCGGGTCGCGGTCGCCGGTCCGCCGATGCCGCCGGAGGAGCAATCGACGATATCGACGCCGATTTCCTTGAGCGCGCCGGCGAAAACGACCGAGTCCCCGATCTCCCAGCCGCCCTCGACGGAATCGACGCTGGAGATGCGGTAGAAGAGCGGCTTGGTCTCCGGCCAGGCCGCGCGCACCGCCTTTGCGACCGAGAGCGGAAAGCGCATCCGGCCGGCCCGGTCGCCGCCCCATCGGTCGGTGCGGTGGTTCGAGATCGGCGACAGGAAACTGTGCAGCAGATAGCCGTGGGCGCCGTGGACCTCGAGCACGTCGACGCCCGCCGCATCGACGCGCCGGGCCGCCGCCGCGAAAGCGTCGCGGATCTGCGCCAGCCCGGCCTCGTCCAGTTCCGCCGGCATCAGCCAGCCGTCCTGCATCGGCAATGGGCTGGGCGCGACCGGGTCCCACGGCACTTCACCGCGCGCCGTGTCGCGTTCGTCCATCGGGCCGTTGCCGTGCCACGGCCGCTGCATGCTCGCCTTGCGCCCGGCATGGGCAATCTGGACGCCGACCGCCGCACCCTGGCCCTGCATGAAGCGGATCGCCGGCTTGAGCGCTTCGACGTGGGCGTCGCTCCAGATGCCGAGATCGCCATGGGTGATCCGGCCGCGCTCCTCGACCGACGCGGCCTCGGCGAAGACCAGCCCGGCGCCGCCCATGGCGAAGCCGGAGAGATGGGCGAAATGCCAGTCCTGCGCCAGCCCGCCGACCGCCGAATACTGGCACATCGGCGCGATGACGATGCGGTTGCGCAGGGTCAGGCCACGCAGGGCGAACGGCTGGAACAACAGCGGCGTTCCGGTCGCCGCGTCTTTCGAGGTTTCCACGGATTCGGGCATCTACAGCTTCTTCTTCAGGATTTCGTTGACGACCGCCGGATTGGCCTGGCCGCGGGTCGCCTTCATGACCTGGCCGACGAACCAGCCGGCGACCTTGGGCTGTTCCTTGGCCTGGGCGACCTGCTTCGGGTTCTCCGCGATCAGCCGGTCGACGATCTTCTCGATGGCGCCGGTGTCGCTGATCTGCTTCAGGCCCTTCGCCTCGACGATGGCGGCGGCGTCCTCGCCGGTCTCGAACATGGCGTCGAACACGTCCTTGGCGATGCGGCCGGAAATCGCGCCGCTTTCGATCAGCGCCAGCAGGCCGGACAGCTTCTCCGCCGTCACCGGCGAATCCTCCCGGCGCTGCCCGGCCTTGTTCAGGCGGCCGTAGAATTCGTTGATGACCCAGTTGCCGGCGAGCTTCGGATCCTTGCGGCCCTTCGCAACCGCCTCGAAGAAGTCGGCGTCCTCCCGGTCGGCGACCAGGACCGCGGCATCGCCGGCGCTCAGGCCATAGTCCGCCACGAACCGGGCCTTCTTGGCGTCCGGCAGTTCGGGCAGGCTCGCCTTGATTTCCGCGACCCAGTCCGGGTCCAGCTCCAGCGGCAGAAGGTCCGGGTCCGGGAAATAGCGGTAGTCGTGGGCCTCTTCCTTGGAGCGCATCGCCCGGGTTTCGCCGCGGCCGGGATCGAACAGGCGGGTCTCCTGCCCGATCGTCCCGCCGTCCTCGATAATTTCGATCTGCCGGCGCGCCTCACACGCGATGGCCTGCTTGATGAAGCGGATCGAGTTGAGGTTCTTGATCTCGCAGCGCGTGCCGAGCGGCGCGCCCGGCCGGCGCACCGAGACGTTGACGTCGGCGCGCAGGGAGCCCTGCTCCATGTTGCCGTCGCAGGTGCCGAGATAGCGCAGGATCGAGCGCAGCTTGGCGAGATAGGCGCCGGCCTCGTCGGCCGAGCGCATGTCCGGCTTCGAGACGATCTCCATCAGCGCGACGCCGGCCCGGTTCAGGTCGACGAAGGTGCGCTTCGGATCCATGTCGTGGATGGATTTGCCGGCGTCCTGCTCCAGGTGCAGCCGCTCGATGCGGACTTCACGGCTCGTGCCGTCGTCCAGATCGACCGTCACGACGCCCTCGCCGACGATGGGATCCTTGTACTGGCTGATCTGGTAGCCGGCGGGCAGGTCCGGATAGAAATAGTTCTTGCGGTCGAACACGCTGCGCAGGTTGATCTGCGCGTTGAGGCCCAGGCCGGTGCGCACCGCCTGCTCGACGCAGCGCTTGTTGATGACCGGCAGCATGCCGGGAAAGGCCGCGTCGACCAGCGAGACCTGCGTGTTCGGCCCGGCGCCGAAGGCGGTCGCCGCGCCGGAGAACAGCTTGGCCTCCGACATGACCTGGGCATGGACTTCCAGCCCGATCACAATCTCCCACGCGCCGGAGCGGCCTTCTGTGAGAGTCATGGTGGGTTCCGGCGCATTCCAGGAAATCCGTCACTGCCGCCACGGCCGCCCGAAGGGAGAGCCGGGGCCCGGATTCTGATGTTCGGCGGCTTTGTAGGGGAGGGTTTCAAACCCTCCCCTACGGCCGATCCGGCTCTGGATCGAAGGTCAGGGCCTGCGGTGCTGAACCACGGGGTCATAGAACGCTCCGGCTTTTCCTCGGAAACCCGACATTGCCGCCCCGGCCGCCCTTCGATACGCCCCGGATTTAATCCGGGGCTACTCAGGGTGAGGTGAGGGTGTTGCTTGGACTGCGACAGAATTCGAAAATACTCCCTCATCCCGAGTAGGCGCGCTTGCGCGCCGTATCGAGGGGCCCACCCTCACCCGATCTCGCTCATGACCTGTTCGCGGGCTTCCTTTTCGCATTCCTCGAGCTGGCGGCGGATCTGGTGGTCGCTCTTTTCGACGCTGTTGGCTTCGAAATCGGCCTTGACCTTGCGGATCACGTCTTCCGGGCCGGGCTCTTCCAGATCGGCCTCGACGACCTGCCTGGCATAGGCTTCGGCATCCGCGCCGGTCAGGCCCAACAGGTCGGCCGCCCACAGGCCGAGCAGCTTGTTGCGCCGCATCTCGACGCGGAACCTGAGCTGCTCGTCGTGCTCGAACTTCTTCTCGAATGCCTTTTCGCGGTCGTCGAAGGTCGCCATCGTCCGGTCATCGTCCCCTGGCTGGCCGGGACACGTTGCCGTGGCCCGTGTTTGAACTGGTGTCGCGCCGTTATATAAGGGCGCGCCCCCAGCAGGTAGCGGATTTTATGTGCACTGTTGTCATCCTGCGCCGGCCCGGACATCCGTGGCCGCTCCTGCTCGCCGCCAACCGGGACGAGATGAAGGACCGGCCCTGGCGGCCGCCGGACCGGCACTGGCCGGACCGGCCGGAGGTCGTCGCCGGGATCGATCTCGAAGCCGGCGGCACCTGGCTCGGCATGAACGATGCCGGCGTCGTGGCTGCGATCATGAACCGCACGGCCAGCCTGGGTCCGGCGCCGGACAAGCGTTCGCGCGGGGAACTGGTGCTCGACGCGCTGGATTCGGCGGACGCGGCCGACGCCGCGGCGCGGCTGCGCCATCTCGACGGCAACGCCTGGCGCCCCTTCAACCTGGTCGTCGCCGACAACCGCGACGCCTTCTGGCTGCGCAGCCGGGGCGCCGCTGCGGGCGGGCAGGTCGAGTGTTTTCCGCTGCCGGAGGGCCTGTCGATGCTGACCGCGCGCGAGCGCAACGACCCGGTCTCAAGCCGGATCGAACGCTATCTCGACCGGTTCGGCGTCGCCCAGCCGCCCGACCCGGCCCCGGACGCCGACGGCGGCGACTGGGCGGAATGGCGCGATCTGATGGCCGATACGGAGCGTAACGCCGACGGCGAACCGGATTCGGCCATGTGCATCGATTCGGATTTCGGTTTCGCCACGACGTCCAGCTCGCTGATCGCGCTGCCGGCGGCCGGACGGCCGGACGCGCCGGTCTGGATGTTCTCGGCCGGGCCGCCCGCCGCCTGCCCCTATGAGCCCGTCGCCGCGATCGACGGGCCGTCGGCCCCCGCCCGCGCCGCCGGCTGAATCCCGATCCGTTGCGGTGCGTAAAATTGTTCTGGCCGATCCGGGTTGCTAAACGCGCCCTGCGGCCAACATTCCGAGGGACCGTGGATGCCGGCCGCCGGAGAGGCTGCGTTATCCGCCAGTCCGATTTCCAGCATTGTCGGGGGTTAGGTACACCATGGCCAGACGCAGACGGATTTACGAAGGCAAGGCCAAGGTTCTGTACGAAGGGCCGGAGCCGGGCACGATCGTTCAGTATTTCAAAGACGATGCAAGCGCTTTCAACGCCCAGAAAAAGGGTGTGATCAGCGGCAAGGGCGTCCTCAACAACCGCATCTCCGAATATATCATGCTGCGGCTGAACGAGATCGGCATCCCGACCCATTTCGTGCGCCGCCTGAACATGCGCGAACAGCTCGTCCACGAGGTCGAGATCATTCCCATCGAGGTGGTGGTGCGCAACGTGGCGGCGGGGACGATGTCGCAGCGGCTCGGTATCGAGGAGGGCACGCCCCTGCCGCGCTCGATCGTCGAGTTCTATTACAAGAACGACGATCTGAGCGACCCGCTGGTCAGCGAGGAACATATCACCGCTTTCGGCTGGGCGGCGCCGCAGGATCTCGACGACATGATGGCGCTGGCGCTGCGCATCAACGATTTCATGGTCGGCCTGTTCCTCGGCGTCGATATCCGGCTGGTCGATTTCAAGCTCGAATTCGGCCGCTGGTACGACGAGAACGACTTCATGCGCATCCTCCTGGCCGACGAGATCACGCCGGACAGCTGCCGCCTGTGGGACATCAAGACCAACGAGAAGCTGGACAAGGACCGCTTCCGCCGGGACATGGGCAATGTCGAGGAAGCCTATCAGGAGGTGGCGCGCCGCCTCGGCATCCTGCCCGACGCCGGCCCGCAGGATCTGAAGGGCACCAAGAGCATCAACTGACGATGTCGGCCCGATGGGAGCGGCCCGATGGGAGCGGCTCGGTGAGAGCAGCCCGGTGAGAGCACCCCGATGAGAGCAAGAGTCCATGTCACGCTCAAGCCCGGCGTGCTCGATCCCCAGGGCAAGGCGATCGCCCACGCCCTGGAAGCGCTCGGCTTCGACGGCGTGGCGGACGTCCGGCAGGGCAAATATATCGAGATCGACCTGAAGGACGGCGGCGGCAGCAGAGGCGCCGGGGCCGCCGAAGCCCGGGTCAACGAGATGTGCGAGAAACTGCTGGCCAATACGGTAATCGAGAATTACCGCGTCGAGATCGAGTCCTGACCCGGTCCGGCGGAATAGGCCCTGGCCGGCCGGGCGCCGGTGCGCTGCGAGGCCGGATGTGAGGCGCCGCGGGCAATGAAATCCGCTATCGTGGTCTTTCCCGGCACCAACCGGGAGCGGGACATGGCCGAAGCGCTGGAAATGGCGGCCGGCCGGCCGCCGGCCATGGTCTGGCACCGGGATACCGGTCTGCCGGACGCCGACCTGATCGTCGTCCCCGGCGGTTTCTCCTATGGCGACTATCTGCGCGCCGGCGCGATGGCGGCCCATTCGCCGATCCTGCGCAGCGTTGCGGCGGCGGCGCGCCGGGGCGTGGCGGTGCTCGGCGTGTGCAACGGCTTCCAGATCCTGGTCGAGGCCGGCCTGCTGCCCGGCGCCCTGCTGAGCAACGCCTCGCTCAAATTCGTCTGCCGCGATATCGGACTGGCCGTCGCCAGCGGCCGGACCGTGTTTGCCACCGGCTACAATGCCGGACAGGTCCTGCGCATGCCGGTCGCCCATCACGACGGAAACTATTTCGCCGACGACGACACCCTCGACCGGCTGGAGGACGAAGACCGGATCGCGTTCCGCTACGCGCCGCTCGACGGCGAGGGCGCCGACCGCATTAACCCGAACGGCTCGGTGCGGAATATCGCGGGCATCTACAATGAGGACGGCAACGTCCTCGGCATGATGCCTCACCCGGAAAACGCCGTCCGCCCCGACCAGGGCAGCACCGACGGGCGCGGCCTCTTTGCCGGCCTGGCCGCCGCGCTGGGGTAGCCGGGTTTGCGATCCGACGGCCTGCCGTGACCCGGACCCTGCCCCTGACGCTGTCGCTGCTCGCCGCCTGCGTTGCCGTCTTCTTTTATGCAACGACCTTGTCGGGACAGGATTATGCACAATTCCTTTACCGCCACGCGCTGATCCCGCGCCTGCTGCTGGGCGATCCGGCCGAAACGACCGGCTTCATCCCGCTGCCGGCGCCGGTCACGCTGTTCACGTCGATGTTCGTCCACAGCGACACGGCGCATCTGGTGCTCAACATGATCGTACTGATCTCGTTCGGCGCCATCGTCGAGCGCGCGCTCGGGGCGTGGCGGCTGGCGGCGATCTATTTCGTTGCCGGCGTCGCCGGCGGCCTGCTCCATGCCGCGATCGAGCCGAACTCCACGATCCCCGTCGTCGGCGCCAGCGGCGCCCTCTCCGGCGTCTTCGCGACCGCCTTCCTGCTCGAACCGAAGGGCCGGATCTTCCTGCTGTTCATCCCGATGCCCTACTGGCTGGGCATGATCGTGTTCGTGGTCGCCCACGCCGTCTTCATCGTCACGGGCTGGTCGCCGGGGATCGCCTGGCTCGCCCATGTCGGCGGCCTGCTCGGCGGCTTCGTCGCGGCGGCGCTGCTCGCGCCGAAACTGCTGCGCCCGATATAGCGGCGGCATGATCTCAACCGGCGTCCTGCTGGCGGTGCTCGGCTCCGCCCTGCTGCACGCAACCTGGAACGCCGTGGTCAAGTCGCGCGCCGATCCGGTGGTCGGCATCGCCTGGCTGTCGGTCGGCTCGGGCGTCGCCGCCGGACTCGCCCTGCCCTTCGTCGCGTTTCCCGTTGCGGCGGCCTGGCCGTTCATCCTGGCCTCGACGGCAATCCACACGGTCTACAACCTGATGCTGGCGACGGCGTACAGCCATGGCGACTTCAGCCGGGTCTACCCGATCGCCCGCGGCGGCGCGCCGCTGATCGTCACCCTGGTGTCGCTGGCCTTCCTCGAAGAGGAACTCAGCGACCGGGCGCTCATCGCGATCTGCCTGATTCTGCTGGCAATCTCCGGAGTGGCCTGGCGCCGGGCAAGCGAACGCCGCGCGAGCCATGAAGGCGCGGCCGGCGCATCCGGCGGCGACCGCTCCCTGCTCTTCGCCGGGCTGACCGCGGTCGCCATTGCCGGCTACACGATTGCCGACGGGCTCGGCGCCCGGGCCGCCGGCGATGCCGTGTCCTACATCCTGTGGCTCTTCTTCATCGATGCCTGGCCCACCATCCTCATCATCGCCTGGATGCGCCGCGGCCGCTTCTACCGGGCTCCGCGCGGCGATGTCGTGCGCTCGATGGCCGGCGGCCTGCTCTCCATGCTGGCCTACGGCATCGTCGTCTGGGCGATGGTGTCGGCGCCGGTCGCCGTGGTCGCCGCGCTGCGGGAAAGCAGCATCCTGTTCGCCGCGCTCATCGGCGTGTTCGTGCTCAAGGAAAAGCCCGGCCCGGTGCGCATCGCCGCCATCGTCCTGCTCGTCGCTGCAGTCGCCTTGCTGCGCCTTGCCTGAACCACCGCTGCGCCCTTCGATACGCCCCGGACCGGGTCCGGGGCTACTCAGGGTGAGGGTGAGAATAAGAAAAACCCTCATCCCGAGTAGGCCCGAAGGGCCGTATCGAGGGGCCTCATCCCGAGTAGGCCCGAAGGCCGTATCGAGGGGCCTCATCCCGAGTAGGCCCGAAGGGCCGTATCGAGGGGCTGCCCTGAGCCCGTCGAAGGGGACGCCAGGTCTCAGGAAGTGTCGCTACGATGCCGACCGGAACGGATACGCCCTACCCCTGGATCAGCAGGCCGATGCCGGCGACCAGCAGGAACCACAGCACGACCAACCGGAAGGTCTCGGCGCTGATCCGGCGGAACAGCTTCACCCCCAGGAAGGTGCCGGCGAGCGTCACCGGCGCGCAGTAGACGACCAGCCAGACGACCTCTTCGGTGAAGAAGCCGGCGGCGATCTGGACGCCGCAGGCGATCGACAGGATCAGCGTGTTGAAGGGCTGGTAGATGCTGCGCGCCACCGCCGGCGACCAGCCGCGGAACTGGGACCAGATCACCGGCAGGGCGCCGGCCAGGCCGATCATGCCGCCGAGCACGCCGCCGACGAAGCCGACCGCGCCGTCGGCAGCCGGACGCTTGCCGGGGAACGGCGGTTTTATGCGCACCAGCAGGCCGAATACCGCATAGGCGACGATCACGATGCCGACCGCCATCTTCACCGTATCGGCCGGCAGATGATCGAGCAGCCAGACGCCGAGCGGAATGCCGACCGTGCCCGCCGCCACCATCGGCATGGTGCGTTTCCAGTCGAGCTGGTCCTTGAAGGCCGGCAGGCCGGCAACCTGGGCGATCACCGAGGCGGCGAGGATCAGCGGCACGGCGACCGCGGGCGTGAGCACATAGAGCCAGAAGGCCGACGACGCGAGCGCCGTGCCGAAGCCGGTCAGCCCGCTGACCAGCCCCGCCGCCAGCGCGCCGAGCAGCACGAAAAGGAGTTCGAGGGTCATGGGGTCAGCGCATAATCGGGCGGGCTTCGGGCCGCAAGCAGCGTTACCCGCGCAGCCCGGCCGACCGTTGGCTGCCCGTCGACCCGGTTCGGCAAACGCCGGAGGGGCTCACGGTCAGCACATCATCGGCTACCTGGATCGCGCGAAGCCGACGAGTGCGGCGTCCGCCCCGCCGCCCGTCGCGATGACGACGAACTGCCGCCCCGAGCGGGCGCGGCAGGTCACAGGGTTCGCGCTGGTCTTGTACGGCATCGCGCCGCGCCAGACCTCGGCGCCTGTCGCCTTGTCGAACGCATACAGGTAGGGCGCACCGCCTTTACGGCGCGATTTTCTCAGCGCGTTGCGATGCCGGCGTCCGTCTTACCCCCGCTCCAGCGATATTCTCGCCGCGCCGTTACGGCGCTATACTGGCCGGCAGCGCGGCCCGCGGCATCCCGCGCAGGACGGGGCGACGACCATGAGCGACAGCAGCAGACCGACCCTCGAAGACTGGCGCACCCTCGCCTCGAAGGAGATGCGCAGCGGTTCGCCCGACGACCTGGTCTGGCAGACGCCGGAAGGCATCGCCGTCAAGCCGCTCTACACGGCGGATGACCTGGAAGGGCTGGAAGGCGTGGACAGCCTGCCCGGCCTGTTCCCCTTCCTGCGTGGGCCGAAGGCAACCATGTATCCCGGCCGGCCCTGGACGATCCGGCAATATGCCGGCTTCTCGACCGCCGAGGATTCCAACGCCTTCTACCGGCGCAACCTCGCCGCCGGTCAGATGGGCCTGTCGGTCGCCTTCGACCTCGCCACACACCGCGGCTACGACAGCGACCATCCGCGGGTCGTCGGCGATGTCGGCAAGGCCGGCGTGGCGATCGACAGCGTCGAGGACATGAAGATCCTGTTCGACGGCATCCCGCTCGACCGCATGTCCGTCTCCATGACCATGAACGGCGCGGTGCTGCCGGTGCTCGCCGGCTTCATCGTCGCCGGCGAGGAACAGGGCGTCGCCGCGAAGGACCTGTCCGGGACCATCCAGAACGACATCCTCAAGGAGTTCATGGTCCGCAACACCTACATCTACCCGCCCGAGCCCTCGATGCGGATCGTCTCGGACATCATCGGCTACACCGCCGAGCGCATGCCGCGCTTCAACTCGATCTCGATCAGCGGCTACCACATGCAGGAAGCCGGCGCGACCTGCGCCCAGGAGCTCGCCTACACCATCGCCGACGGGCTGGAATATGTCCGCGCCGCGAAGGCGAGCGGGCTGGACGTCGACCGGTTCGCGCCGCGGCTCAGCTTCTTCTTCTGTCTGGGCATGAACTTCTTCATGGAGGTCGCCAAGCTGCGCGCCGCCCGGCTGCTGTGGTCCGAGTTGCTGGCGGATGAGTTCGCGCCGCAGGACCCGCGCTCGATGATGCTGCGCACCCATTGCCAGACCAGCGGCTGGTCGCTGACCGAGCAGGACCCGTACAACAACATCGTGCGCACCGCCTACGAGGCGCTGGCCGGCGCGCTCGGCGGCACCCAGAGCCTGCACACCAACAGCTTCGACGAGGCGATCGGCCTGCCGACGGAATTCTCCGCCCGCATCGCGCGCAACACCCAGCTCATCCTGCAGAACGAGACCGGCGTGACGAAGGTCGTCGATCCGCTCGCCGGCTCCTACTATGTCGAGCGGCTGACCGCCTCGCTGGCGGAGGTCGCGCGCGGCTTGATCGGCGAAGTGGAAGAGGCCGGCGGCATGACCCGCGCGGTCGCCGACGGCCTGCCCAAGCGCCGGATCGAGGAGAGCGCCGCCCGCCGCCAGGCCCGCATCGACCGGGGCGAGGAAATTATCGTCGGCGTCAACAAATTCGAGCCGGCCGAGGAAACCCGCGTCGACGTGCTGGAAGTCGACAACACGAAGGTCCGCGAGCAGCAGGTCGCGCGCCTGAACGCGATCCGCGGGAGCCGCGACGGCGCGGCCTGCGACGCGGCGCTGTCGGCGCTCACGACGGTCGCCGAAACCGGCGACGGCAACCTGCTCGACGCCTGCGTCGCGGCGGCGCGGGCGCGGGCCACGGTCGGCGAAATCTCCGATGCGATGGAGAAGGCCTGGGGCCGGCACCGGGCCGACGCCCATGTCATCGGCGGCGTCTACGGCGCAGCTTATGGTGACGATACGGAATTCCTGCGCATCCGCGAGGCGGTCGCCGACTTCGCCGATTACGAGGGCCGCCGGCCGCGCCTGCTGGTCGCCAAGCTGGGCCAGGACGGCCACGACCGCGGCTCGAAGGTGATCGCCACTGCCTTCGCCGACATCGGCTTCGAGGTCGATATCGGGCCGCTGTTCGCCACGCCGGAGGAAGCCGCGCGCCAGGCGGTCGAGAACGACGTCCACGTCGTCGGCGTCAGCAGCCAGGCCGCCGGCCACAAGACGCTGGTGCCCCAGCTGATCGACGCCCTGCACGCCCAGGGCGCCGACGACATCCTGGTGATCTGCGGCGGCGTCGTCCCGCAGCAGGACTACGATTTCCTGAAAGCCAAGGGCGTCGCCGCGGTCTACGGCCCCGGCACCAACATTCCGAAAGCTGCCGGCGAAGTTCTAAGGCTGATCCAGGCGGGCCGCGAAATGGCGGCGGAATAGTCTGGGTCGTCGGCGCGCCCGCCGCCGGAACCGGCAAACCGGATAGCCAACCTTCGTTTTGCTCGATCCTTCAATATTCGATTCCGGCGAATGGACCAGAAAAACAGAGGGTTGGCCGGCTTTCCCGACACAGACGGAGCGCGCGCCCCGTTTTGCAGAAAATGCACCGGAACGGTCCGGCCGCCGCAATTTTCCTTCCCCCGCTTCAGCGGGGGAAGTGGCCGAGCGCGGCGAGGTCGATGGGGGTGACCCTGCGCCTGCACGGCCGCGTCGGCGCCGGCCCCCACCCGGCGCGCTGCCGCGTGCCGACCTCCCGCGCTGAAGCGGGGGAGGTATTGGAAATCTCTTTCCTTGCCGGATGCTTGCAGCCCTTTCGCAGAGAAATCCCGAGGGGATGGAGTGATCCGTTGCTTTGCCGGTCGGATCGGACGGAAAACACGTCCGCGTGGCGCGGGCACGGCGCGGCCTTCGAAAGTCAGCCGTCATTTCATTGCGGCATTCCTACCTTCCCGTCATTTCGACCGAGCGCAGCGAGCGGAGAAATCTTTCAGCCGCGGAGCAGGGTTCGGGGCGCGGCGCCGGAAAGATATCTCCGCTACGCCCCGGATTAAATCCGGGGCTCCGGTCGATATGACGTCAGGCTTGTTTAGGGGCGCGGCGCCGCCCTACCCGCCCCGCACCACGCCGACGAAATTCTCGTACAGGATCCGTGCGTCGCGGTTGAAGCCGGGCATGTTGCGGGCGGTCTCCGCGGCGAAGGGGGCGAGGCTGCCGGGGCCGAGGGTGTTTTCCAGCGAGGCGGCGTAGGCCGGCACTTCGCCCCATTCGTCGACCGTCGTCGGTGTCTGCTCGACATGATACTGGATGCCCCAGGCGTTGCGCCCGACCCGGAAGGACTGGATGGCGCAGACCGGCGACGAGGCCAGCGTGACGCCGCCCTCGGGCAGCCCGGTCACCGCGCAGCCGTGCCATTGCAGGCAGGTCACGGTCCGGCCGAGGCCGGCGAGCAGCGGATCGGCGCGGCCGGCCTCGGTCAGTTCGACCGTCAGCACGCCGACCTCGGCCTCGGCCATGCGCTCGACCCGGCCGCCGAGCGCGTCGGCGAGCATCTGGTGGCCGAGGCAGACGCCGAGGAACGGCATCTCGCGCTCCCTCACCGCCTCGCGGATCGCCGCCTTCTCGTCGACGAGCCAGGGGAATTCGTCCTCGTCGAAGACGTCCATCGGCCCGCCCATGGAGATCACGGCGTCGTAGCCGCCGAGCGGCGGAATCGCATCGCCCTCGTCGAGCTCGACGGCGTCCCACTCGATCCCGTCGGCGCGCATGAAATCGCGGAAGACGCCGGGATGCTCAATCTCGATATGCTGGAGGACGAGGAATCTCATCGCCGGTCACTCCTGGATTGCGGGCCGCCGCCCGCGGCAATACCGCCCAGGCGGGAAAGCAACCCGTTTAAGCACAGCCGAACGGCCGCGAGAAGACGCCACGCCGGCCCGTAAAAATTTTGCGAAACCGGCTTGACAACTGCCTGAACATTTCATGTACGAACGCCATAGCTTCGCGACTGTTCCCACGGGCAGGCGGCAGGCGGGGCGCGGGCACAGGCCCGCCCGTCCTCAAACCACCGGAGCTGCCCGATGACCGGCTGCGCCTCCACCGGGAATCCGCCTGCGGCACAGCGCGCCCAGGCGCTCATCGCTGGATATCTGAAACGGCACAGGCAACTGTTTTCCGCCTACGCAGCGGCAGCGGCGCAGCGCGACGCGTCGGCCCCCGACGGCGGGATCCCGGATGCCGCCCTGGAGGCATTGGCCCCGCAGGCGCCGGCGCGCCTCGGGGACTATGCCGTCTATGCGGTGCATTTCGCCAACCATGCGAGCGGCCTGTGTGCGGCTTTGCTGCCCGGACCGATGGACGACGAAGCCTCGTTCGCCTTCGCCTGCGAACCGCTCGGCGAGGGCCTGGAACTCGGGCCGCGCGAAGCGGCCGAGCTGATGGTCAAGATTCTGCTGGAGACGCCGCACAATACGGACGGCAGCGAGATCGACGACGCGCAGATCGGTGCGCTGTCGAAAGACGAGTTGCGCTGGATCCTGATCGCGGACATCGCCCAGCGGGAGGCGGAAATCGTATCGGCGGCCTTCGAGAAGGGCGATGCACCGGTCGATCCGCCGGACCGCGATATCGAATCGCTCGCCGGCCTCCTGAACCACCCGGCGCCGCACGACCGGGAGCCCGCACCGCCAGGCCCGCGGGAGTAAGCGCCGCCATGTTGGGCCAATTGTTCCGGAAGAAGACCTATACCCTCGAGCGCGCCCGGTCGCTGACCGCGCAGTTTCTGCGGCAGTACAGGGACGCGATCGCGGACAGGGTGCACGCCTGGGACTCGCCCGGGCACATCGAAGAGATCGGCCCTGGCCGGAAGCCCGATATGCCGGGTCCGGACCGGCAGACCGCTGCGGATCGCTATGTCGCCTACGCCGTATTCCTGGCGGCGCATGCCTACGGTCAGTGCTCGCCGCTTCTGCCGCAGACCGGCGACGAGGACGAAGGCATCAATTTTATCGTTACGGCGCTGGTCGCCGGGCTGGGCCTCGATCCGGCCGTTGCGCGCGATCTGTTCGTCGCAGCCCTCGATAATGTTCCCCGAACCGACGAAGGCCGGCTGCTGGACGACGACGATTTCGACGGCCTCCCGGATGCGAAACGCCGCTCCTTCATGCTCTGGAACATTGCCCTCGAGGACGCTGCCATCGTCGTCCGGGCGTTTGCCGAGGGCGGCGCATCCGTCGATCTTTCGAACCATGATTTCGAACCGCTCGCCCATTGGCTGAAGCCGGACGCCGGGGGACCGGGCCGGCTGCACAAAGGACCGACAGACCCACGCACATTTCATCTGCATTCGCACTGCTTCCGATACACCCGCCGGGCACGGGAAATCGGCCGCCGATCCGCAACCGATTGGAGCCGTACCCATGCTGGGCAGACTTTTCAGGAAATCTCCCTACACACCCAAACGCTACGTGGCGCTGACCTCCGACTTCCTCACGAAACACAAACAGAAGGTCTCCGGCAGGGCGTTCGCGAACCACATACTCACCAATGTCGAGGCGGGCGGCGAGGATGCGGCGCTCCGGGGTTTCGGGCCCAATGCCCAGGCCCAGCTCGGCTACTACCCGGTTTATGCGGTCCATCTGGCAAGATATGCGCTGGCGTTCTGTTCGGCCCTGATGTCCGACCCGATCGATGCGGACCGGGGCTTCGCGTATGCCGGATTGGCTGTCCATCGGGGACTGGACACCGACCCGGAAACCGCCGGGCAGGTCATCCTGCACACGCTGGAGGACATGCCGCGCAAGGAGGACGGCACCGAATTCACGGGCGACGAGGTCGATGCACTGCCCGAAAAGGCGCGCCGCCTGGTCCTGATCGAGGAAATCGCCCGGTCCGACGCACAGATCGTGCTCGAAGCCTTCGGCGACGGCGCCGGGACCGTCGATCTGTCGGATTGCGACGTCGAGCCGCTCGCCGCCCTGCTCGAACTTTCCGTGATTCCCGATCCGGACCACGAGCGGCTTGCCGCGGAAATCAAGCGCAGGCAAGGTTGATCCGGAGGCAGCGTCCGATCCCTCCGTCCGAAAGGAACCGCCATGTCCGAGCCGGTGATTTTCTATACCAACCCGATGTCCCGGGGCCAGATCGTGCGCTGGGCGCTGGAGGAAGCCGGGGCGGACTACGAGACCGCCATCCTGGAATACGGCCCCGGTATGAAAGCGCCGGAATTTCTGGCGATCAACCCGATGGGCAAGGTTCCGGCAATCCGGCACGGAGGCCGGGTCGTGACCGAGTGCGCCGCCATCTGCGCCTATCTCGCCGAAGCGTTCCCGCAGGCCGGGCTGGCGCCGACGGCCGAAGAACGCGCCGCCTACTACCGCTGGATGTTCTTCGCCGCCGGCCCGCTGGAACAGGCGACAACGGTGCGGGCCATGGGCTGGACGACGGAAGAGGACAGGAGCGCCATGCTCGGCTTCGGCAGCTACGACGATACGGTCGGCGCCGTCGAATTGCTGCTGAACGAATGCGATTATGTCTGCGGCGGCCGCTTTACCATGGCGGATGTCTATGTCGGCAGCCATATCGAGTGGTGCCTCGGCTACGGCACCTTGCCGAAGCGCCCGGCGTTCGAGGCTTATGCCGAACGCCTCACGGCGCGCGAGGCCCATAAACGCGCCCGGGGGATCGACGCGGCGCAGATTGCCGAGCGGAAGGCCGCGCAATCCTGAACATAAGGAAGATGGGCGCAACCGGCCATATCCTGTTCGAACGAATCCGGAAACCTGCTATATCTTGATGCAATATCTTGAGAATGGCGGACGATAGGGCTATGGTCGCCGGGAAGAAACCGGGCGAAAGACGATCCATGTCCGCAATGCCTGACCTGTTCGCCGATGCGCCGAAGACGCCCGGGCGCGCCGCGCGTTCGAGGCCTCAGGCCAATTCCGGCACCCAATCGGGGGGGCAGTCGGGAGGCCGATCGGGGAACCGATCCGGGGCCGACTTGCCGGACGGCGCACGAAACGGGCCGGGTCCGGCCGGAAATCCTGCCGGAAATCCTGCCGGAAATAATGGCGGAAGTGATGGTGGCCGGCCGGCCCGCAAGCAGGCCTATACCGCGCGCGATATCGAGGTTCTCGAAGGGCTGGAGCCGGTCCGCAAGCGCCCGGGCATGTATGTCGGCGGCACGGACGAGCGCGCCCTGCACCATCTGGCGGCCGAGGTTATCGACAACGCGATGGACGAGGCGGTCGCCGGCCACGCAACCCGCGTCGAGGTTGCGCTGGGCGCCGACAACTATGTCACGATCCGCGACAACGGCCGCGGCATCCCGACCGATCCACATCCGAAATTCCGGGGCAAGTCCGCGCTCGAGGTCATTCTCACGACCCTGCATTCCGGCGGCAAGTTCGGCGGCGAGGCCTATACCACCTCCGGCGGGCTGCACGGCGTCGGCCTGTCGGTGGTCAACGCGCTGGCCGACGACCTGGAGGTTGAGGTGGCGCGCGACGGGCGCCTGTGGACGCAGCGCTACAGCCGGGGCGCGCCGCGCGGCCGGCTGGAGGAAGCAGGCCCGTGCCACAACCGGCGCGGCACGACGGTGCGCTTTCATCCGGATCCGAAAATCTTCGGCGACGGCGCGGCGTTCCGCGCGGCGACGCTCTACCGGATGGCCCGGTCCAAGGCCTACCTGATCGGCGGCGTCGAGATCCGCTGGAGCTGCGCGCCGGAAGCGCTGCCGGCCGAAGACGGCCTCCCCGAGAAGGAGACCATCCGCTTCCCCGGCGGCATCCGCGACTATCTCCGGGAGGCGCTGGGCGACCGGGCCGGCTATACCGGCGCTTCCTTCGCCGGCGCGGCGCCGCTCAACGGCGAGGGCCGGGTCGAATGGGCGATCGCCTGGCCCGCGGACGAAAAAGGCTTCGTCCATTCCTACGTCAATACGGTGCCGACGCCCCAGGGCGGCAGCCACGAACAGGGGTTCCGCGCCGCCCTGGTCAAGGGCCTGCGCAGCCACGCCGAACTCGCCAACATCCGCAAGGCCGGGCAGATCGCCGGCGAGGATGCGATGGACGGCGCCTGTGTGATGCTGTCCGCCTTCATCGCAGACCCCCAGTTCCAGGGCCAGACCAAGGAACGGCTCGGCATGCCGGAGGCCGCCCGCCTGGTCGAACAGGCCGTGCGCGACCATTTCGACCATTTCCTGTCCGGCGACCCTTCCGGCGCGCGGCGGCTGATCGACCACCTCGTCGACAAGGCCGAGGAGCGGGCGCGCCGCAAGGCCGAACGCGACCGCAAGCGGGCCAATGCCGCAGCGCGCCTGCGCCTGCCGGGCAAGCTGGCCGACTGTTCGACGCGCTCCGCCGAGAACACAGAAGTCTTCCTGGTCGAAGGCGATTCGGCCGGCGGCTCGGCCAAACAGGCGCGCAACCGGGCGACCCAGGCCGTGCTGCCGCTGCGCGGCAAGATCCTGAACGTCGCCAGCGCCTCGGTCGACAAGATGCGCGCCAACCAGGAGTTGAACGATCTCATCCTCGCCCTCGGCTGCGGCACCCGCGGCAACTACGACGGCGACAAGCTGCGCTACGAGCGGGTCATCATCATGACGGACGCCGATGTCGACGGCGCCCACATCGCCTCCCTGCTGCTGACCTTCTTCTATTGCGAGATGCCGGAACTCGTGCGCGCCGGCCATCTCTATCTCGCCATGCCGCCGCTCTACCGGATCGCCCAGGGCGGCACGGTCGCCTTCGCGCGCGACGATGCGCACAAGGACGCCCTGCTCAGGGATACCTTCGACGGCCGCGGCAAAGTGGAGATCAGCCGGTTCAAGGGACTGGGCGAAATGCCGCCGGCCCAGCTCAAGGAAACCACGATGGCTCCGGCCAGCCGCACGCTGCTGCGCGTGACGGTGCCGGCGGACGGCGACCCCCATGAGGCCGGCGCGGCGCGGGAGACCGGCGCGCTGGTCGAAAAGCTGATGGGCCGCAAGCCCGAGCCGCGCTTCGAATTTATCCAGGAACGGGCGAAATTCGTCGGGGATATCGACCTGTAGACCGGCTTCGGACCCGCTACCGGGGCCGGCGCAGGCCTCTCCGGCGGACGGATTGCAGACTTCCGGATTCGAAATTTCCGGGGGCGGACCTGCGCCCCTGTCTCGCCCCGCCAAAGGCACCGCGGCGACCGGCTTTCGCAAACCCTTTCGATTCTGTGACACACTTGACTAAATATTTCTCTTTACTTTAAGGGTTTTTGCCCACATCTTCATCGAAACCTGCAAGTACTCATCTGTCTCTGGAGCATCCGGTCATGTCTCTTAAAAGAATGCTTCACGTTGCCTTGGCCCTGCTTTTCCTGGGCGCCGCCGGCGGCGGTTTGACGGCCTGCAACACGGTCGAAGGCGTCGGCGAGGATATTTCGTCCACCGGCCGCTATGTGAAGGACAAGGTGTTCGAATAGGGCACTGCGGACGATTCCGACCGGTCAGCCGGTCTCCAATGCCCGCGCCCAGCGCCGGACGCGGGCCCTGTTGACGCCGAGATCCCACACTCCGATCAGTGCCCGGCTGTAGATCGCCGGCGCCGACCCGCCGGCGCACGGCGTTATGGCGATGCTGACCCGATCCGGGAACCCGAAAATCCTGCTGCGCTGGATCAGCTCCATCCGGCCGCCGTCGGGATCCTCCGCGAGCCAGTGGATACGCGGTTCTTCGGCGATAACAGCCCTTAGCCGGCGGAACAGCGCGTCCGGCGCCTCGGCAAAGACCGCGGAGGTTTCACGGGCGTTCGCAGGCGCTTCGAAACCCGGCGGAAGCATCAGGTGACAGTTCGGCCGCCATCGCATGCGCAACCGCGCAAAATCGCAATATTCAGCCATTCCGGCGTCTTGCCGCGATCCGCGAACGATCCGGCACGGTCTATCTGATGAGGGCGGAGACAGCGCGGAAATCCGGATGGCCGGCTGTGCCAAGCCATTCGAACAGGACCATTTCGGTGCTGACGATCCCGATACCGGCCGCGCGCATCCGCCCGACCGCCAGATCGCGGTTTTGCGCCGTGCGCGAGGCGATGGCGTCGGCCACGACATGGACCCGGTAGCCGGCCCCGGCCAGGTCCAGCGCGGTCTGCAACACGCAGACATGGGCCTCCATACCGCACAGTATGGCATCCGGCCGACCGGTTTCGGCAAGGATGCGCGCCAGCCGGTCGTCGGCCTGGCAGGAGAAGTGCACCTTGTCGAAGACCCGCGCGGGATCGCCCTTCTCCAGCACGGCGGCGACGGTCGGACCGAGGCCGCGGGGATATTGTTCCGAGATCGTGTGCGGCACGCCCAGCACGGCCGCGGCGTCGAGAAGAATGCCGGCGCGTTCGACAACCCGCTCGCCGTCCAGCGTGGCCGGCGCCAGCCGTTCCTGGATGTCGATCAGCAATAACTGGCTCGATTCGGCGTTCATCATGGCGTCACGATCCATCGGCTGTAGTGGGCCAGCGCGGCCGGGCTTTTCGGAGCCTCCGGCCTGCGTCCCGATGTGGCGTTGAATTGCGCCGGAAAAATACGATGTAGCCCCTGCGTGGCGCGCACCCAAGAAAATCCGCCCCACGAATATCCACCTTTACCAGACCCCACGACTATATGACATTCGATGCCCTCGGACTGAGCGACCCCGTTCTGCGCGCGGTCGCCGAGACCGGCTACACCCAGCCGACGCCGATCCAGGAAAAAGCCATTCCCACCGTCCTTATGGGACGCGACATGGTCGGCCTGGCCCAGACCGGCACCGGCAAGACCGCCGGTTTCACCCTGCCGATGATCGACATTCTCGCCGCCGGCCGCGCCAAGGCGCGGATGCCCCGCTCGCTGATCCTCGAGCCGACCCGCGAACTGGCCGCCCAGGTGGCGGAGAGTTTCGAGAAATACGGCAAATACAACCGGCTGACCCACGCCCTGCTGATCGGCGGAGAGGGCTTCGACGGCCAGGACAAGCTGCTCGACAGGGGCGTCGACGTACTGATCGCAACGCCGGGCCGGCTGCTCGACCAGGTCGAACGCGGCAAGGTGCTGCTGCGCGACGTCAAGGTCTTCGTCATCGACGAAGCCGACCGCATGCTCGACATGGGCTTCATCCCGGACATCGAGCGCGTCGTCAAACTGCTGACGCCGCTGCGCCAGACCCTGCTGTTCAGCGCCACCATGCCGCCGGAAATCCGCCGGCTGGCCGACGCCTACATGATCAATCCCAAGGAGGTCGCCGTCGACCGGTCCGCGACGACGGCGGTGACGGTCTCGGACGTGGTCGCCATCGTGCCGGAGCGCGACAAGCGCGCAACCCTGCGCCGGATCATCCGGACCGAAAAGGTCGCCAGCGCCCTGATCTTCTGCAACCGCAAGCGCGACGTCGATATCCTGAAGCGGTCGCTCGACCGCCACGGCCTTGACGTCGCCGCCCTGCACGGCGATCTCGCCCAGGAAACCCGCACCGCGACGCTCGATTCGTTCCGCGACGGCAGGCTGACCATCCTGGTGGCGAGCGATGTCGCCGCGCGCGGCCTGGATATTCCCGACGTGTCCCACGTCTTCAATTTCGACGTGCCCTACAATCCGGAAGACTATGTCCACCGGATCGGCCGCACCGGGCGCGCCGGCAAGGCGGGCCGCGCCGTCACCATCGCGACGCCCGCCGACGGCAAGTCGCTCGACGCGATCCAGAGGCTGATCGGCCGCAAGATCGAACGGCTGGACTTCGAGGGCGCGCTGGACGACAGCGCCTTTGAAGAAACCGACCGGCCGCGCGGCCGGGGGCGCAGCCGCGGCAATGGCCGGGCCCGCCCCGAACCCGCTCCGGAGCGGCGCGACGCGAAGGACAGGCCCCGGAACGACATGCCCCGGACAGACAAGCCCCGGACAGACAAGCCCCGGACAGACAAGCCCCGGGCGGACAAGCCCCGGGCGGACAAGCCGCGCGGTAACGGACGTTCGGCGCCCAAGCCGCGCCCGGCGGGCGACCGGCCGGACGAACCGGTCGTCGGCATGGGCGACCATGTGCCGGCGTTCCTGCAAAAGCCGAAGCGCAAGGCGGGCTGATCCGGCAGGCTTGCGGATCGGCGCATACGCCGCCCCTGCACCCCACTTACGGCTTCCTCAGCAAGAGGGGCGAGCCGCGCGCGTGTGCCCCCTCCCCCCGACCCCCTCCCCCGGAGGGGAGGGGGAGCATTGGCGCGGAAACGCCGCGCCAAAACTGAAAAACCGCCGTATTCCCATAACTTTACCCCCCTCCCCTTGGGGGAGGGGGCAGGGGGAGGGGTATCGTTGGGAAGGCTCCGCCGCCGCCCATCCTGGCTCTGCCCGACTTTCGCAGAGAAATCCTCTGAAGTGGGGGAAGAAACCTGTCGCGCAATAGTATCCTGGAGAAGGCGCCGGCCCGCCCTAATAGGCCAACGGCTTTATTTCAGCGCCGGTGGCGATCTGGGGCGCCGACTTGTTGTTGACGATCGCCAGGTCGTATTTGAACTTCTTGCCCTTGACCCACTGGCCGCCGACCAGCGGCGTCCGGCAGATATTCTTCACCGGGTTGCGCCGGTCGCCGAACTTCCACGACACCGGCCCGACGATCGAATTGTAGTCGGTCTCCTCGATCGACTTCAGGATGGCTTCCGGATCGCCCGGATCGCCGCAGCGCTGCAGCACGTCGATCGCGACCTCGATATTGGCGTGCTTGAAGCCCATCGGCTGGGTCCACTGCTTGCCGGTGGCCGCGATATACGCCGCGGCGAACTCCGCCGACGATTTGCCGTTCAGCCCGGAGCGGAACGGATGGGACGGCGACCACCAGACCTCGGTGGTGAGCCCGACGCCGCGGTCGCCGAGCGCCTCGACGGCGGCCGGGAACAGCAGCGCCTTGGCGATCGTCGCCGCCTTCAGCTGCCCTGCCAGCCCCTGCTGGGCCGCCTGGCCCCAGAAGGTCGAGAAATCCGGCGGCGTGGCCAGGCCTGTCAGGATCTCCACACCCTCCTTCTTAAAATCGCCGATCTGCCCGCTGAAGTTGAAGGTGCCGGGATTGAACAGGCCGCGCTGGAAATAACTGAAGCCGCCGGCCTCCATCGGCGGCTTGAAGCCGCGTTTGGGATCGCCGGCGACCACGCCGTCGGAATCGTTGGCCATCAGGGCCCCGATCTTCTTGTTCGTGTCCAGATCGTTCCACATGTTCATGAACACGCCGATCATGTCGTCGATGCCCCAGAAGAAGTGGTAGGTCCACTTGAAGCCCTTCTGCGGCGTGCCGCCCCGGCCGAAATAAACCACCTGCCACGGCGTATCCGACGTTACGCAGGGCACCTCGTTGGCCTCGCACTGGTCCGACACCGGATTGACGGTATCGCCGGACGACGAGCCCATCATCAGGTTGACATCGTCCTTCAGGATCAGCTCCGCCGCGACCTCGGCCGCCCGGTTCGGGTTCGACTGCGAATCCTTGGAGACGATTTCGACCGGATAGGTCTTCGAACCGATCTTGATGCCGTTCTTGAGCGTCGCGCGGGCATCGGCCAGCACGAACCGGTCGGTCTCGCCGAACGGCGCCAGCGGGCCGGTCTGCGGACTGACGAAGCCGATCTTGACGGTCTTCGCCGCATGGACCGCAGGCGCCCCCAGAGTCGACGTCGCCGCCGCAGCGGCCACCGCACCGCCGGTCGCCAGAAAATCGCGCCGCCCGAACTTTTTCGACACCGTCGTGCCGGTCTGCCGCTTCGTCATGGAAAATTCTCCTCCCCTTCGGCGCCCCGCTGCTACCGCGACGGCGCCGTTAACCAACGCATTGGGCGCCCGGCACCCTGCCGGGCAGCACCGACGGAAACCTTAGCCTGCCGGCGCCGGCAATGCCACTGTCGGGATGCACCCCGGTCCAGGCAACAACCGCCTATTCGAACCCGACGCTCACCACGCCGAGCTCGCCGAAATCGGCGCGCAGCGTATCGCCCGGCTCGGCCCAGACCGGGCGGACGAAGGAGCCGGAGAGCACGATATGGCCCGGCTCCAGACCGACGCCGTGGGCGCCCAGCTTGTTCGCCAGCCAGGCAATGCCCATCGCCGGATGGCCAAGCACGCCGATGGCCACGCCCGTCTCCTCGATATCCAGGTTGCGGTACATCGCACCACCGACCCAGCGCAGGTCGATATCGTTCGGACCGACCGGGTGGCCGCCCAGCACAAGGCCGGCGGCGGCGCCATTGTCGGCGATGGTATCGAAGATTTTGCGCGGGTTCTGCACCCTGGCGTCGATGATCTCGATCGACGGCACGACATATTCGGTGGCGCGCAGGACATCGAGCAGGCCGACGCCCGGCCCTTCGAGCGTTGTGCCGAGGACGAAGGCGAGTTCGAGCTCGACCCGCGGGATGCAGTAGTCCGCATGGCGCACGGTCGCGCCGTCGGCCACCAGCATGTAATCCATCAGATGGCCGTAGTCCGGCTCGTCGATCTGGGACGAGCGCTGCATCGCCTTCGAGGTCAGGCCGACCTTGTGGCCGATCGCCCGGGCGCCGGCGGCAACCTTGCGCGTCGTCACCTCGGCCTGGATGGCATAGGCATCCTCGAAGGTAATGTCCGGCCAGGTTTTCGACAGCTGGAGCACCGGCGTGCGCGTCTCCTCGGCCTGGATCAGCAGGCCGGCCGCCTTCTTGCGATCGGCATCCGACAGCATGGTCTTCCCTCGATAATCGCGTGTCGGATTGAGGGTATAGGTGGATGGAGAGCGTCCGTCCAACCGCGACTTGCCCGGCCGGCGCCTCAGGCTGAATTTCAGCGCCGCGCAGAACCTGAAATCTTCCCGCACAAATATGTCCGGGCGCCGCGCGCGGCGGGCGGGTTTGAAACCCGCCTGCCGCTACAGCTCAGGCGCCGCGGCGTCGCCGGCCCGATCGGGTGCGCCCGGCATGAAGCGGGCGAATTGCCCCGCATCGAAGCCGGCCAGCCGCTCGGCCAGCCGGGCCTCGTAGGCCCGGATCGCCGGCAGGCTCCTGCGATGGGCCTCGAGCCCGAAATCCGACGCCATCACGATGATGACCCGCTGGTCGCGCTCGCTCTGCTTGCGCAGGACCAGCGAGCGGACGACCATCCGGTCGACCAGTTTCGACAGGGCCGACATCTGGATGGCCGACCGCGCGGACAGACCGCTCATGGTGCGGCCGGCGCCGTCGCTCAGGCTGTCCAGCACCCGCCACTGCACGAGGGACAGGCCGAGGGGCCGGAGCAGGCCGTCCAGATCCTGGGCGACGGACTGGCCGCTCCGCATCAGGATGTCGGCGAGGCTACCGGGAAAGGCCATGCGCCTCTCCCCGACAGGAACGCCCGGCGATCTGCAAACCATCCCGCGCACCCGCGAAAGCGCGTGGCGCACGGGCAGCGGATTGGAGTAGGATTCGGGCCGGCGGACAATTGCGCCGCAAATCGGCCCCGGACAAGAAACCGGACAAGAACCCGGACAGCATCCCGGACACCACTTCGGACAGCACCGCGGACACGGTATGGCGAGCACGCACCGGATCGGCGTTTTCATACCCACGAGCGGCCCGGCAGGCATCTGGGGCCCGTCCTGCCGCGCCAGCGCCGAACTGGCCTGCAGCGAAATCAACGCCGCGGCGACCGACGATACGGTGTTCCGGCTGCGCTTCGTCGATGCCGGCTCGAATCCGGAGTCCGTCGCCCGGTGCGCGGCGGAGCTGATCGCCGGGCGCCGGATCGATTCGATCGTCGGCATGCACACCAGCGACGTGCGCGACGCCCTGGCGGCCGCGGTCGGCCGGCGCGTTCCCTACATCTACACGCCGCTGCACGAAGGCAGCGCGCCGGACAATGTCTGCTGCCTCGGGGTGACGCCGGAGCGCCAGCTGCTGCCGGCGCTCAACCGGCTCAGCGCGCGCTACCGGCTGCGCCGCTGGTATTTCGTCGGCAACGATTATGTCTGGCCGCGGGTGTCGCACGCCCTGGCGGCGCAGGCGATGGCCCGGCAGGGCCGCGAGGTCGTCGGCAGCGACTATGTCGATTTCGACGAGAGCGCCACCGACACCGGCCGCTTCGACACCATTCTCGACCGGATCGAAACCCGCCGGCCCGATGCGGTGCTGCTGTCCCTGATCGGCCAGGATTCGGTGCTCTTCAACCGCGCCTTCCACGCTGCCGGACTCGCGCGCTCGGTCCTGCGCTTCTCCTGCGCCATTGAGGAAAACATGCTGCTGGCCATGGGCGCGGCGGCGACCGACGGAGTCTTCGTCAGCGCCGGCTATTTCGCGGCGCTCGATACGCGGCGCAACGGCGCTTTCCGCGAGCGCTATCATGCCATGTTCGCCGAGCGGGCGCCGATGCTGAACGATCTGGGCCAGTCCATCTACGAAGGCATGGTCCGCCTCGCCGTGCAGGCAACGGGCAACCGCCGGATCGCCGCCGGCGTCCGCAGCGACGGCGGATTTCGCGACCTTCCCGTCTATCTGGCCGAAGCGCATGGGTTCGATTTCCGGGTCGTGTGCCAACTGGCCCGCTGACCGGCCCCTGCCGGATCGCTTGCCGGTTCGCCTGCCTGCCGACAATTTATTTGACATGGAAAATAAAGCAAGGATAACTTGATCCGCGCCGCGAGGCTGTCAGAATTGCGACGGTCCGGAAAGCGAGGCGAGCCATGGCGACTTTCATCACCATTGTCATCGTTGTCGTGGCGTTGGCGATTCTCATCGCCTTCCTGCAGCGCTTCTACCGCAAGGCCACCCGGGAAACCGCCCTGATCCGCACCGGCTTCGGCGGGCAGAAGGTGGCAATGGACGGCGGTTGCATCGCCCTGCCCTTCCTGCACCGGGTCGAAGAGATCAACATGCGCGCCATGCCGCTGGAGATCGCACGCGCGGGCAACTCCTCGCTGATGACCGAGGACCGGCTGCGCCTGGATGTGGAGATGGAGTTCAACCTGCGCGTCCTGCCGACGCCGCAGGGCGTGGCGACGGCGGCCCAGGCCATCGGGTCGCGCTCGCTGCGCACGGACGGCCTGCACGAACTGCTCGACGGCCGGCTGGTCGGCGCCATGCAGGCGGTCGTCGCGACCAAGACCATGGACCAGCTGCACGAACACCGAGGCGAGTTCGTCCAGGAAGTCGAAAGCCTGTTGACGGAAAACCTCGAGCAGAACGGTCTGCGGCTCGAATCGGCCTCGCTCACCCGGTTCGACCAGGCCTCGCTGACCTCGCTCGACGAGAACAACGCGTTCAACGCCGTCGGCATGCGCAGGCTCGCCGAAATCATCTCCGCCAACCGCAAGCAGCGGGCGAATATCGAGGCCGATGCCGATGTCTCGGTGCGCCAGACCCAGCTGGACTCGCTGAAACGCAAGCTGGAGATCGAGCGCGAGCAGCAGGAGGCGGAAATCGCCCAGCATCGGACGGTCGAGGAAACCCGCGCGGCCAGCGACGCCGCCGAGGAAGCGGTGCGCCAGCACGCCCGGCAGGAGGCCGAACGGGCCAGGATCGACGCCGAGCGCCAGACCCGCCTCGCTGAAATCCAGCGCGACCTCGCCCTGCGACAGGAGGAATCCCAGGCCCTGCTGGCCGCCGAATCGACCAAGATCGACAGCCAGATCGCGCTCAGCCGCAAGCGCGGCGAGGAATTCGACGCCGAGGCCGAGACCGAGCTGCGCCGCATCGGCGTCGTCGCGGCCCAGGAACAGTTGCAGCGCGAGAAAGAGAAGCTGGCCGCCGAGCGCGACGCGGCGAACGCGCTCTTGCGCGCCAGGCGCGATGCCGACGTTTCCGATGAGGTCACCAAGTCCGAGGTCCGGACCCTGCTCGAAAAGGTGCAGGCCGAGGCCAAGGCGACTTCGGTGAAAGCCGAGGCCCGGCGCCACGAACTGAAGGCCGAGGCCGAGGGCAAGTCGGCGCTGGCCGAAGCCGAGAACGCCGTGAGCGAGAAGGTGCTGCAGACCAGGCTGGAGCAGCACCGGATCGACCGGATGCCGGCGATCGTCGAACAGATGGTCAAGCCCGCCGAGAAGATCGATTCGATCCGCATCAACCAGGTGAGCGGGCTCGGAACCGGCGGCGCAGGCGGCGCCGGAGACGGCGGGGCAGCCGCTTCGCCGTTCAACCAGGCCGTCGAGGGCGTCCTGAACATGGCCGTCCAGCTGCCTGCCATGCAGAAGCTGGGCCGGCAGCTGGGCGTCAATCTCGACGTCGGCGGGGACGATGCGCCGGCGGACGAGGACGATACAGCCGGCGACGACACATAACCGGCATCCAACGAAAAGGGAGCAATAGCATGACGATCAACCGCAGACAGTTCGTACAGGGGGCGACCGCAGCCGGCGCGTTGGCGACGGTACCGTCGGTCGCGATGGGCGCCGACACCATCAAGTTCGGCAGCATCCTGGACACGTCCGGCATCTTCGAGGCCTACGGCAAGCCGATGGAAAAAGCGCACGTCCTGGCGCTCGAAGAGATCAACGCCGCCGGCGGCCTGCTCGGCAGGAAAGTCGAGATGATCCCCTACGACACCCAGTCGAACATGGCGCTCTACACCCAGTATGCCCGCCGCATGACGCGCCGGGACAAGGTGGATGTGGTGCACGGCGGCATCCTGTCGGCATCGCGCGAAGCGATCCGGCCCAGCCTGCGCAAGGCCAAGACGCTGTATTTCTACAACACGACCTACGAAGGCGGCGTCTGCGACCGCAACGTCTTCTGCGTCGGCACGACGCCGGCCCAGCAGTCCGCCATCCTGGTGCCCGAGGCGATCAAGCGCTGGGGCAAGAAGATCTATGTGCTGGCGGCGGACTACAACTACGGCCAGATCACGACGAACTGGATCAAGCACTACGCCAAGGAAGCCGGCGGCGAGGTCATCCAGGCCGATTACTTCCCGCTCAACGTGTCGGACTTCGGCTCGACCATCGCCAAGATCCAGAAGGCCAAGCCGGACATGGTCTGCGCGGTGCTGGTCGGCGCGGCGCACCTGTCCTTCTACCGCCAGTGGGCGGCCGCGGGCATGAAGAAGAAGATCCCGATCGCGACGACGACCATGTCGTCGGGCAACGAGCACAAGATCCTGACGGCGAGCGAAGGCGACGGCATCATCGTCTGCCAGAGTTTCTCGCCCCAGGCGGATTTCCCGTCGAACAAGGCCTTCCTGGCCGCCTGGAAGAAGCGGTTCGGCCACACCAACGACATCCACGAGATCGCGGCATCGAGCTATGACGGCGTCCGCCTGTGGGCCGAAGGCGTCAAGAAGGCCGGCTCGCTCGACCGGATGAAGGTTATCCAGGCGCTCGAAGGCGGCGTCAGCTATACCGGCCCGACCGGCAAGGTGACGATCGACGGCAAGACGCATCACGTGACACACGACATGCATCTGATCGAGGTCAAGAACCAGACGCTGACGATCGCCAAGAGTTACAGCCAGATCCCGCCCTCGGATACCCAGCGGGTCTGCGATCTGGAGAAGAACCCGAACGATACGAAGCAGTACGAGATCAAGATCTGATCGCGGCTGTTCCGATATCTCGTTCGACTGACTGAAACGGACGGCAGCGCTTCGATGGATCTGGCGGCGGTTGTCGTCTACGAAGTCCTGTACACGATCGCGTTTCTGGCGCTCATCAGCGCCGGACTCGCGGTTGTGTTCGGGATGATGCGCGTGGTGAACCTCGCCCATGGCGAGTTCGTTCTGCTCGGCGGCTACGCGGCGATCGTCTCCCACAACACGCTGGGCATCAACATTTTCCTGTCCATGCTGGTGGTCGCGCCGCTGGCGGTCGCGGTCTTCGGCGTGATTGCGGAGCGGCTGATTATCCGCTTCCTCTACGGCCGGCTGATCAACACCATGCTGGCGACCTGGGGCCTGAGCCTCGCCATGATCGGCGCCTTCACGCTGATCTTCGGGCCGACCACGACCAGCATCAAGGCGCCGATCGGCGGTTTTGCGGTCGGCGACTATTCGCTGAGCGGCTACACCGTCTTCATCATCGCCAGCGCCATCGGCGTCGTATTGCTGATATTCGGCGTGCTGAAATACACCCGCGCCGGCCTGATCGCCCGCGGGGCGATGCAGAGCGCCGACATGGCGAGCGCCTTCGGCTACGACACCTCCAGGGTCTACATGGTGACCTTCGCGGCCGGCTCGGCCCTGTCCGGCCTCGCCGGCGGCGTGCTGGCGCCCCTGGTCGGCATCGGCCCGACCGCGGGGCTGCTCTACATCGCCAAGGCGTTCATCACGGTGATTTCGGGCGGCGCTTCGGTCGTCTCCGGCCTGATCGCCAGTTCCGGCTTCTTCGGCATCGTCTCGCAGCTCGTCACCTTTGCGACCAATTCGGTGATCGGCGAGATCGGCCTGCTGGTCGCCGCCGTCATCCTGCTGCGGCTGCTGCCGACCGGCATCTCCGGCCGCTTCTTCCGCAACCGGCTGTAGGGCGCGCGGCCATGACCGCCCGGCAGGTCCTGTTCTCCGTCGTCATCGCGGCGATCGTCATGTTCGCGCTGCCGGCGTTTTTCGACGTGCTCAACCTGACGACCTTCGCCGCCTACGCGCTGCTGGCGCTCAGCCTCGGCTTCGTCTGGGGCTATGGCGGCATCCTGTGCTTCGGCCAGACCGCCTTCTACGGGCTCGGCGCCTATGTCTATGCGCTGACCGCGATCAATACCGGCGAGGCCTGGAGCGGCTTTTTCCTCGCCATAATCATTCCGGCCCTGTTCGCCGCGATCCTCGGCGCCATGATGTTCTACGGCCGGCTGAGCGACGTCTATCTGGCGGTCGTGACCCTGGTGGTGAGCCTGATCCTGTTCCGCTTCATGAACCACACCGCCGGCGAGCAATGGGTCATCGGCGAGGCCCGGCTCGGCGGCTTCAACGGCATCCCCGGCTTTCCGACGCTCCACATTCCGGGCGACCCGGAAGCCTATATCTACGACGAGAACCTGTACTACTTCACTTTCGTCGTTCTGGTGCTGTGCTACCTGCTCACCCGCTGGCTGCTCGGCAGCCCGTTCGGCCGCATCCTGGTCGGCCTGCGCGAGAACGAGCAGCGCATCGAACTGCTGGGCTATGACGTGCGCGCCCGCAAGACCGCGGCCTTCGCCTTCGGCGGCGCGCTCGCCGGCCTGGCCGGCTGCCTCTACGCCAACGCGGCGGAAATCATCACGCCGGAGCTGTTCGGCCTCGGCCTTGCTGCCGAGATTATCATCTGGGTCATCGTCGGCGGCGCCGGCACCCTGATCGGGCCGATGATCGGCGCGGCGTTGCTGGGCTACCTGAAATTCGTCCTCGGCCTGCGGGCGGTGAAGGAGATCTTCGGCAGGGAGAACCCGCTGGAGGCCACGCTGGTCTTCGGCATCATCCTGATCCTGTTCATCCTGTTCCTGCCGCGCGGCATGGTGCCGTCGATCCGGGACTGGCTCGGCCGGCCGCGCGCCGGGCGCAGCGGGGGGCGCGGCGGGCCCGGCCGGAGCAGCCGGCGGCGGCGCACACACGCGGAAAGGGCGCGACCCGATGCGTAAGGGCGCGCGTGACGCGGTCGTGGAGGCGCGCGGGGTCAGCGTCCGCTTCGGCGGCGTGGCGGCGCTCGACGCCGTCGATTTCACCCTCGCGGACCGGGAGCTGCGCTGCCTGATCGGCCCGAACGGCGCGGGCAAGAGCACCTTCTTCAAATGCCTGACCGGCGTCCTGCGGCCGAGCGAGGGCGACATCCGCATCCGCGGCATCGATTGCGTCGGCGCCCATCCGCACGAGATCGCCGGGCTCGGCGTCGGAATCAAGACCCAGGTGCCGAGCGTGATGAACGGCCTGAGCGTGCGCGAGAATGTCTGGATCGCCGCGCGCAAGCGCAATTCCACCCGCGAGGCCAACCGCATCGTTGCCGAGACGCTGGAGCGTATCGGCATCGCCGACAGCGCCGGCGAACCCGTCGGCAACCTGGCCCACGGCCGGCGCCAGCTCGTCGAGTTCGGCACCGTGCTGGCCGGCGATCCCTGGCTGATCCTGCTCGACGAGCCGGCCGCCGGGCTGACCGCGGAGGAGGCCGAACGCGCCGTCGACATCATCATCGAGATGAACGACCGCGCGGCGATCATCGTCGTCGAACACGACATGCACTTCATCCGCCAGCTGGCCAGGACCGTCACGGTGCTGCACCAGGGGCGCATCCTTACCGAAGGCCATGTCGATACGGTGCTGGGCGACCCGCTGGTGCGCGACGTCTATCTGGGCAAATCGCAATGAATGCCCCGGCCGCAAACGACGGCAGCCCGGCGAACGGCCCCGATGGGCGCGGCGACGCGATCCTGACGGTGCAGGGGCTGCGCGCCGGCTATGGCGATATTCCCGTGCTGCGCGGCGTCTCGATGGACCTTGCCGAGAACGAGGTGCTCGGCCTGCTCGGCCACAACGGCATGGGCAAATCGACCCTGCTCAAGACCCTGATGGGCCTGCTGCCGGCGACCGGCGGGCAAATCGCGTTCGAGGGCGAACCGATCACGCGGCTGCCGACCTGGCGGCGCAGCCGGCTCGGCTTCGGCTACGTTCCCCAGGGCCGCGGCATCTTCCCCGGCCTTACGGTGCGCGAGAACCTGCAATTCGCCTGGAGCGAAGAGACCGGCGACGCCAGCGCCGAAGCCGGGATCGACCGGATCGTTGCCGACTTCCCGCGCCTGGTCCCGCTGCTCGACCGCCAGGGCGGCGTGCTGAGCGGCGGCGAGCAGCAGATCCTTGCGGTCGCGCGCTGCCTGATCTCCGATCCGGTGCTGTTCCTGCTCGACGAGCCGACCGAGGGCATCCAGCCGTCGATCATCGAGGAGATGGCCGAAACCCTGGTGTCGATCCGGCGAAACCGCGGCCTCACCCTGCTACTGGTCGAACAGAATCTGGAATTCCTTACTCAACTGTCCGACCGGATCCTCGTCCTCGAACGCGGCGCGGTGAAGGCGGAAATCGCCCGCGACCAGTTCGGCGCGACCGGCCTGATCGAGGAGTTTGCCGGCCTCGGCGGCGGCGCGCGGACTGCCGCCACGCCGCCGCCGGCCCCTGCCGCAGCCGCCTCCGCAGCCGCCTCCGCAGCCGCCTCCGCAGCCGCCTCCGCAACACCCGCCGCGCCGGCGCCGCCGCCTCCCGCCCCGGCGCGCGCGGAAGCGCCGGCCGCGCCTCCACCTGTACCGCCCGGGCAAACTCGGGCCCAGCCGACGATCGGAAACGCCATGACCGTCAGACGCCCCACCCTGGACCAGATGCGCGAGATCGTCCGCTCCTTCGGCATGAGCATGAGCGACGCCGAGGTCCAGTCCTTCCTCAACCTGATGGAACCGACGCTGGCCGCCTACGACCGGGTCGACGCGCTGCGCGATTCGCCGCCGGCGGTCAAATACCCGCGCACGCCCGGCACCCGGCCCGGCGACAGCGAAAACCCGATGAACGCCTGGTACATCAAGTGCGAGATCCGCGGTGCGCCGGGCGGCCGGCTGGACGGCAAGACGGTTGCGCTCAAGGACAATGTCTGCCTCGCCGGCGTGCCGATGATGAACGGCGCCTCGACCCTGGAGGGCTACACGCCGGACGTCGACGCCACCGTCGTCACCCGGATGCTGGACGCCGGCGCGACCATCATGGGCAAGGCCCATTGCGAATATTTCTGCCTGTCCGGCGGCAGCCACACCAACGCCTCCGGGCCGGTGCACAACCCCTGGAAGATCGGCCACACTTCGGGCGGCTCCTCCTCCGGCTCCGGCGCGCTGGTCGGGGCCGGCGAGGTCGACATGGCGATCGGCGGCGACCAGGGCGGCTCGATCCGGATGCCGGCGTCGTTCAGCGGCTGCTACGGCATGAAGCCGACCTGGGGCCTGGTGCCCTATACCGGCATCATGCCGATCGAGCCGACCATCGACCATACCGGCCCGATCACCGGCACCGTGGCCGACAACGCCCTGCTGCTCGAGGTCATCGCCGGCGAAGACGGGCTGGACCCGCGCCAGTACAAGCCGCGGGTCGACGAGTATACGAAGGCGCTCGGCCGCGGCGCCGGCGGCATGCGCATCGGCGTGGTCCAGGAGGGCTTCGGCTGGGACAACAGCGAACCGGGGGTCGACGCCAAGGTGCGCGCGGCGGCCGAGCGGTTCCGCGCCATGGGCGCGACGGTCGAGGACATCTCGATCCCGATGCACCTGGACGGCGCAGCGATCTGGACGCCGGTGGCGCTGGAAGGGGCGACCGACACGATGATGAAGGGCAACGGCTTCGGCACCGGCTGGAAGGGCCTCTACGTCACCAGCCTGCTCGACGCCCACGCCAACTGGCGCTCCCGGGCCGACGAACTCTCGCACAGCCTGAAAATCACGATGATGATCGGCGAATACATGCTGAAGCACCATCGCGGCCACTATTTCGCCAAGTCGCAGAATCTGGCGCGCCAGCTGACCGCCGCCTACGACGACGCGCTGGGCCGCTACGACCTGCTGCTGATGCCGACCCTGCCGATGGTCGCGCCGCCGATTCCGGCCCCCGATGCGACGCTGGCCTTGTATATTCAGCGGGCGTTCGAGATGATCGCGAACACCGCGCCGTTCGACATCACCGGGCATCCGTCGATGAGCATTCCCTGCGGCCTGAGCGACGGCCTCCCCGTCGGCCTGATGCTGACCGGGAAGCACTACGACGAAGCCACGATCTACCGGGCGGCGCACGCCTTCGAACAGGACGAAGACTGGCGGACATTGTAGCCCCAAACCGGTCGTCGACGGACCGCGGGCCGGAGCTTCATTTGCGATGGCGTTCCAGTACCCGGTTGCGCAGCGCAATGTTGGCCTTCCGGTAAGCGGGCTCGACCCAATCGGAGTCCCAGAACCAGACCCAGAACCCGCGGTCGACCTCGTGTTGCGTCACTTTCGTGCCACCCTCCGCGGCTTCCAGTAGCCAACGGTGATCGAAGGTGATGAAGCCGCGTATGCCGCCGAACTGGTTCAATTCCCCTTCCGGAACCAGCCGCACGATTTCCGACTCTATCGCCACCTCCGGCTTGCCGGGTTCCTTTACGGTTGTCTTCACCGTTGCGCCTTGCCGGAATTCTCCCGCGACATGCGTAAACACCGGATTCCAGTCGGCATATCCCCTGGCATCGGTCAGCACGGCCCACACCGCTGCCGGCGGCGCCGGGATAACGATCTCAACATGGAAGGTTTTCTTGCCGGTGAACGCCAGAAGGGCGACGGCCAGAACCGCCAGCCCGAAGCTCCACAGGAATAACGATCGAAGCACGGGCCGGCCGGCTCTCTTCCCCGGATTGTCGATCGTGCCGGCCGGAACGGCTACAGACTCCCGAACTCCGCCCGACACAGACGGTGCAGGCATCTTTGCGATATTGCGTTCGGCGTCAATCGATTCCAACCTCGACCGTAGGAGAAGCGGTCCCGGCCGGTCGCCGCCGCGCGGCACGCTGGCGCCGCTTGGAAAGCCCGATGCTGAGGGTGTCCGGACATGAACGCCCACTGGACCGTAGATCTTGCCAAACCGATCGCCTCGCTGGACAAGACTCCGGCCGGCGGGTCACCGGAGGCACGCCACGACCAAAGCCCGCGCGGCGGGCTTTCCCACGTTATCGGCGCGCCGGCGCCGCCGCTGCTGGAAAAGACCATCGGCGCGCTGCTCGCCGATACCGCCGCCGCCAATCCCGATGGCCTGGCCGCCGCCTTCTGCGACAGCGGCCTGCGCTGGACCTGGCGCGAACTCAAGGAGGAAGCGCGCCGCTTCGCCGCCGGCCTGCTGGCGCTCGGCTTCGGCAAGGGCGACCGGATCGGAATCTGGGCACCCAACCGGCCCGAATGGCTGCTGACCCAGTTCGCCACCGCGGAAATCGGCCTGGTGATGGTCAACATCAATCCGGCCTACCGGCTGGCCGAGCTGGAATACGCGCTCAACAAGGTCGGCTGCAAAGGGCTGATCCTCGCCGAATCCTTCAAGACCAGCCGCTATCTTGAGATGCTGCAGACGCTGGCGCCCGAGCTGGCAAACGCCGAGCCCGGCAAGCTGCAATCGGAAAAGCTGCCCCATCTGCGCACCGTCATCCGCATGGGGGAGGACAGGTCCCCCGGCATGCTCAATTTCGGCGACGTCGCCGGCATGGCCGGGCCGGCCGCGCTCCGCATGGTGGACGATATCGGCGCGACGCTGGCGCCCGGCGACCCGATCAACATCCAGTTCACCAGCGGCACGACCGGCGCGCCCAAGGGCGCGACGCTGACCCACCGCAACATCGTCAACAACGCCCGCTTCACGACCGACTCGATGCACTTCACGGCGGCCGACCGGCTGTGCATCCCGGTGCCGCTCTACCACTGCTTCGGCATGGTCATGGGCACGCTGGGCTGCGCTACCAAGGGCGCGGCCATGATCTTCCCGGGCGAGGGATTCGACCCGGCCGACACGCTGAAGGCGCTGAACGACGAGAAGTGCACGGGCCTCTACGGCGTACCGACCATGTTCATCGCCATGCTGTCCCATCCCGATTTCGCAAAGGCCGACCTTTCGGCCCTGCGCACCGGGATCATGGCCGGCGCGCCCTGCCCGATCGAGACCATGAAGCAGGTGATCGGCGACATGAACATGACGGACGTGACCATCGCCTACGGCATGACCGAGACCAGCCCGGTCTCGTTCCAGAGCGCGACCGACGACCCGATCGAGAAGCGCGTCTCGACGGTCGGGCGCATCCAGCCCCACGCCGAATGCAAGATCGTCGGACCCGACGGCCGGACCCTGCCGGTCGGCGAGCGGGGCGAATTGTGCACCCGGGGCTATCTGGTGATGCGCGGCTACTGGGGCGACCTGGAGCGCACGAGCGAGGCGGTCGACGCCGAGGGCTGGATGCACACCGGCGACCTGGCGACCATCGACGCTGGCGGCTATTGCGAGATCGTCGGCCGGGTCAAGGACATGCTGATCCGCGGCGGCGAGAACGTCTATCCGCGCGAGGTCGAGGAATTCCTGCTGCGCAACGACAACGTCCAGGACGTCCAGGTTTTCGGGGTGCCGGACGAACGCTTCGGCGAGGAGGTCTGCGCCTGGATCGTCCTGCAGCCCGGCGCGGCGGAGACCGAGGACTCGATCCGCGACTTCTGCCGGGGCCAGATCGCCCACTACAAGATCCCGCGCTACATCCGCTTCGTCGACGAACTGCCGATGACCGTGACGGGCAAGCCGCAGAAATTCGTCATGCGCGACAGAATGGTCGAAATGCTCGCGGCCGGCGCCTGACCCCATCGAGCCGGGAGACCGTCATGGACAGCTTCTCCGCCCACCGGCACAGCGACGACAGCATGACCCTGTCGCCGCCGCACACCGCGGTCCTCGTCGTCGACATGATGAACGATTTCTGCGCCGAGGGCGGCGCGATGGTGCTGCCCGGCTCCGAACGGCTGGTCCCGCCGCAGAACGCCGTGATCGGCGCGGTCCGCGATACCGGCGGGGTCGTCGCCTTCATCAAGGACACCCACCGGCCGCAGGCAAGGCGCGAGCGCGAATTCCTCAAGCGCACGCCCCATTGCATCGAGGGCAGTTGGGGCGCCGAGGTGATCGACGCGCTGGACCGCCGGCCCGGCGACATCGAGATCGTCAAGCGGCGCTATTCCGGCTTCTTCAACACCGACCTCGACCTGAGCCTGAAGGACATGGAGGCCGATACGCTGATCGTCGTCGGCGTCGTCACCAACATCTGCGTCCGCTCGACGGTCCACGACGCCTTCTTCCACGGCTACCGGGCGATCGTGCCGGAAGACTGCGTCGCCGCCACCGGCCCGCGCGAGCAGGAGTCGAGCCTCTACGACATCGGGACCCATTTCGGCCTGGTCACGACGGCCGAAGCCGTCGTCCGCGCTCTGCGCGACGGCGTGCCGGTCGAGAACCGGGTGGTGGCATAGGCCGGGACTGTGGAGCTTTGAAACTCCCTTGCCTCAGCCCGGCGCGATCCGGGTCAGGTTCATGCCGAAATTCTTCAGACCGAAGACATCGCCGAGCGCTCGCTTTTCCCGAGGCGCCTTGCGGCTGAAGAACGGTTCGGGATAGCTCGACGGCTTGGTGCGCGGCTGAACGTCGAGGGCCATGACGGCTTTCGCCGGTTTATCGGCATTCATGCTCCCTGCCCCTGCGGTAGCGGCGTCAAAGCAGGCGCCCCTGGGCCTTCCAGAGTCCGTTCGAACATCTCCCACACCCGCTCCGGCGCCTCGACATGGCAGTTGTGGCCGAGGCCGGGCAGCAGCGCGGCCTGCGGATCGAGCGCCTGCATCTCGGCGAGCGTCACCATAGGGTCGGCCTCGCCCGCCGCGAGCCGGACCGTTGCGTTGGCGGCACGGTAGAACCCGGCAACGGCGGGCCCGACGGCGGCGTAGATGCCCTGGTCCGCCGCCAGCCGGAAGCCGCCGTCCGCCTCGGCGATGCCGGCCAGCGCCTCCGGCGCGTCGGGCGCGACCAGGCCGGCGAGGCCCGAGACCCTGAGATAGCGTTCGGCCGCTTCGGCGCGGGTGTCGAAGACCCGCGCCGGCCTGGCGGCCAGCCCGTGCATCTGCGCGCCCTCGTCCGCCGTCCAGCCGATCTTGACGCCGAACGCGAAGACGTGGCGCACCTTGACGCCGAACCAGCCGGTCGCCAGCGCCATCGCCACGACGCCGCCCATCGAATGGCCGAGCAGGACCAGCTCGTCGTCCGCGCTGCCGAGCGCGTTCGCCACGTCGGCGGCGAAGACGGCATAGCCGTAGGGCGGCGCGTGGGCCGAGCGCCCGTGGCCGCGCAGGTCGACCGCCACCCAGCGCCCCGGCCAGCGCCGCTCGACGCGGGGCAGCATCCGGTTCCACACCGTCGCATTGCCCCCGATGCCGTGCAGCAGGACCAGCACCGGCCCCCCACTGCCGCCGGATTCGGTGTGGATTTGGATGGCGCTCATCGCAACTTCAGTTCACCGGGAGAAGCCGGGCGCGTCCCGTACTACATGCTACGGCGTTTCGGGCCTGCAAATTCGGTGAAACCTGTCGCGCTCGCGCACAACCGTTGGCTTGGGATTCCAATTTTGCGGTAAGTTCAGCTTGAGCGCCGAGCCGATAAAGCGGCCGCGGGTTCAGCCGTCGACCAGATCAAGGCGGCGCTCTATCCGTTCAACTCGGCGGGCCAGATCGGTTATCTCGACATTACGCCCAACACTGCGCTGAACCGGAGCAGAAACATGGCCTTCCAGTGCGGTCAGCCGGCTCGCGATCGAGAGAAATTGCCCGTCATGCTCCGCCAGCTTTGCCTGAATGGCTTTCAGGCGCTCCAAAAGAAGCGCGTTGGTTACGTTGTCCGGCGGCATACCTTCGGATATAGCACTGGCGCGGAAAAGTGCCAATGGCGGAGGGAGGGGGAATCGAACCCCCGACACCCTATCGGGTGTACGGATTAGCAATCCGCTGCATTACCGCTCTGCCATCCCTCCGGAACTTCGGCCGGCCGCGTCGGCCGCGCCGTGTGCCGGGCCGCGCGATTCGTACCGGCCGAGGCGCCGCGTTCTAGAATGTGGCGAATCGGCCTGTCAATGCGAGGGCTCGCTACAGCCGAGACCGACACGCGCTTGTCGTCGATATCTGAGCCCTACGCACCGGGGGGTATTGTAGCGCGTAGTAGCGCGTGTTTGGCAAGTCTGGTTGGCGCGGCGCTTCGACGCCGAGGCGGCGCGGTGTTCGACAGGCCCGCGCCGGGCGGGGTCATGCCGCCCCGGTGGCGATGTCGCGGTAATGCTTCAGGATCGCCTTCGCGCGCCTGCGTCTGCGCTTGATGCGCCCATGCATCCAGCCTTCGGCGTAGTATTCTTCCTCGACCCGCTCGCGGCCCCACAGCCGCACCGCGATCTGGCGCTGCGTGAGCCCCTCCGCCTCGCCCTCCAGCGCCAGCAGAAGCTCGCTGTCCCCATCGTCCCCCGTGCCCGCCCCGGCC